>ERZ1023706.135-NODE-135-length-17122-cov-29.707916_pt1 | contig 17122 bp, 16 predicted proteins | sample MGYA00380351_ERZ1023706 | MGnify/ENA primary metagenome ERZ1023706 (study PRJEB33179, sample SAMN07449038) | human gut metagenome | biome: Human-gut; feature: Human associated habitat; material: Faeces | host: Homo sapiens | place: India:Kasaragod | collected...
ACTCACCATTGCATACCGCATCGAATATCTTATCATACCCCTCTTTAAAGTCATATATACGATTATCCTTTATGAGTTGAAACAGAATATCACGCTTGATATACTCAATGACATCCCGATTCTCCTCAACCACGTAGTTTACAGGATGGAGAGTGATGAAATAGTAATCATTAGCCTCTTTCGGATAGCTTTCCATAAACTTTTTCAGAAAGTAAGACTTACCATCACCAAACTTGGCCGAGAAGATGATACGACTTTCCGATTCAAAGACCTGCTTAAAATCATTTATGTTATTGGAAATATCAATTGATTCCATTAGGCAAATTCTCCTCTAATATTATAATTTCATTTTTATTGTTCATTATCTTCCCAAAACTTAGGGAGAAGAGTATAAAGTTAATCCTCAGGCATTGCGTCGATGTGGGTAAAGATAAGGATTACGGTGTCTGCTAGCATTCACACTCTCTCGCATTTCCTTCGCCGAATTGTCGCCAATTTACAACCTCGGCGAACTTTGGCTTGCTGTTTAATTATCGTGATTCTTCTTGATCTTCGCGATTTAGTTCATCGCAATAGTCTTGTGCCTCTTCTAAGGTCAAAAATGATAGGTCTTTAAGTCGATATTTATCAAGAGTAACAAAATTTACCCCTTCAATAACAAATTTATTCGCACCCAATTGCAAAACATTAAACTTTTTCATAATCATTTGATTTTAAGCTCTACTTCCTTAAGTTCTTCCGGTGTATCTATCTCATAGATATCCTTTATTTCCTTCACATGTATATCAAGTTCAGGATAAATATCCAATACCATATTATCCCAATAAAGATTGGTGTAATCCTTAGTGGCATAAACCTCTTCCATGTGTTCGATAATTTTCTTGCTGTCATCAGCCTTCCAGTATGAGATTCCACTCATCAGAAAGCCATCACCTGCACCGATGTTTATCTTCACAAGATTGTTGTTCTCATCCACTTCCAATCCCCATTCATTCTCGTATTTTTTCTTCTTGGCAAAATACGTAGATTGAGCTACTTCTGATGAAAGCACATTCTTGTCCATATATACATCGCCTTCCATCACGTATGTATCATGGAATCTATCTCTAACGATATACAAGGAATTGATGTTGTTACAGGTATCGTATCTATCGTTGAAGACAATAACTACGCCATACTTTTCTTTCAAGAAATCCAAGGCTTCAGCCTTATATCCAGAAATCAGAGTTATATCCTCAATACCCTTCTCTTTCAAGAATTGTATCTGGCGTTCCACCATAGGGATACCATTTACTTCGACCAAACATTTTGGTCGGTCATTTGTCAAAGGGCGCAGGCGTGTTCCCATGCCTGCAGCCAATATAATTGCATTCATACTTTTATTTATCTAATAGCCTCAATATTTTCTGAAATAATGATATTGCAGATAAATGGATTCTCTTATATGAACTTCTAATACCTTCAAAAGACAGAAACAAAACAAAGGCATTCAGAATGACTTCATCAATTTCCCTGCTAAACAAAAATTCTGAATATTGAAATTTCTTTATGCATATGATACAAACAAAAACAGCATAGGCCACATTCAAAAGAAATTCTACAGAACCAGCATCGTAAATATATATAATTAATTCTGCAATTCTTTTTTTTAACCTTTTCCCTTCGGTATGAGTAACGAATGGAGTTTTACAGATTACCCGCTTTATATAAGATGGACAATATACTAGAATAAATGAACTCAGTACTAATATAACAAAATACTCAGTAGGTTTACAAATCAGTCCCGGAACGGCTTTATTTGTTAGGAAAATAACAATATATACAGGAAGCACAGCCGCGAAAACAGAAACAACACTCACGATAAGCAATGCCATAAATGGCAAGTTTAATGTAGTAAATAGATAAATTACACTAATCGGAGTTTTCATTACCTTAAACAGACCCATCTTCCAAGTCACTTTTTTGACATTATGTGACTCCTGTTGTGGATATAAATATATAAACAACATTATTAAAGCTACCCCCAAAAAGATAATGATGAAAAATACTTCTACTGGCATAAAAGTAAATATACAAAACGATATGCCACCTAAAAATAAAATTAAGAATGACACAAGCTTAAGCCAACTATTGAAGGACAGTTCCGGTAACAAACTTTTTGCTTCGGAAATTCTCCTTTCATTCTTACAGACATAATGAGTAAGACTTAAAGATCTCACGATTACAGCCCCCTTACATTTTTCTGCCATAAAGGAAAAAGGATATTCACAAATGCTACCATCTCCAAAGAAAACGACAACAGATTCACTGGGGGAATTTATAGAACCATCTTCTATACTTATAAGTTTTCTTCTTTTTACTCTACATTTTCTTGAAGATAGTTTTGTTGATTTGGCTAGTAACCTATCAACGATAGGATATACTATTTTCTTTTCAAGACCTAGATTTCTATAATCAACTATCTTACTCCATGCTACTATTAACAATAAGTATAAGAAAGCTAATATAAAGCCTACACCAAACAACATTTTTAACCCTTCATTCCAAATAAGATAATAAACCAATATTGAGAATGACAGCCAGAAAAGTGTAAGAGCTAAAAATACCCAACTATGGAGAAATCTATATTTTACATACATTACTACAACCTTTCCAGAAAGAAATCGTTCATCTATTTTATAAGGATGTTTATTTCTATTTAGCATTATTATCCAAAACTTTATTTAGAGCCTACCAAGCAGCCCAACCAACACAATCTGGCACAGCCTGTTTTGGCATCCCATAATCTCCAACTAAATACCCCAATTAATCGAATTGAATTCTTGAAGCATTTTCTCTCCACACCCGGGCTCTACAGATTTTATAAACATGATTCTACCCAAAAGCCAATATCTATACATGCCCTGATCAGGGTGTCTATAAGCAATATGACTAGCTACACCAAACTTTTTACAACAATATAGTTCCTTCCAGACATCCTTGCGATATTTTTTCGGAACATGCACTCCATCAGTTATAGTCAATCCGGTAACCATTTGCCTATCACAGGAGAAACTTATTTTCGTTTTCTTCTTGTTTGGATGAAAATGATGAGTATAAACTATTTTATAGGTATCACGTATCGTTGGCATAATGCTGTCTGAATTACCAGAAAGGGTTATATCATCAGCATATCTACTATAAATACAATTACACTTACTGGCAAGTTCAACGAAAGCTTCATCCATTGATTGCACAATCAAATTAGAAAGCATCGGACTCGTCGGTGCACCTTGAGGAAGCCTATATTTATATGTGCAGATTTTAGCTAGAACATCTACCACCTCTTCCTCATATCCAAATTTAGAGAAATACTTCCATACCGAATCATATTTTATCGAATCAAAGAAATTCTGTATATCAACATTTATCAGCCATTTACTTCTGGCATGCCTCCTAGCATTAGTGACAATATTTCTAATGTCATCGTTATCCTTAGGAATAAAACCTTCTGCACAAGGAGAAACAGAAGACAAATCTTTAAGAAGTATATTCTTGTAAACCCACCTCTGCACCCTCTTCAAGTCAGAATAAGGAGCACTTATCATTCTAACGCCACCAGTTTTCTTCCTTATACTATAGTTCTTATAACAACCTATATCCAATAAAAACATTTCCATTCTTTCCTTCTTGATATCAGGAAAGAATGAGAAAAAATGCCACTTATCAAAAATAACAGGAACATTATGGCTTTGCAAGATTCCTGCATAGGCCAAACATTCTGATATATATTGCTGTGAATGCCCTTCAATCTTAGCTTGTTCTGAAAAAAGAGACTCCCAAGTTTGTTCCATAAAATTATTACGTTAGTTGCTCACGCAAGTGAGCATATCGAACTTCGATGTTCGATATACTTAGTATAATGATATTTTAAATCAAGCATGTCCAAAAGACATACGAATATGCTAATCCCATATTCAGCTAATAATTTTACTTCACGCCCCTGAAAGTCTCCGGTATGTAAATATTATCTTTTTCATCCAAAATCGGGCTAAATTCTTGCATTCCTTCATCTCTCAATAGCTTATATCTTTTTATTGCATCTTTATATTCATTCAACGCCAATGAAGTTGGCTTGTGCTTACTATCCCATATTTTCTTATCAATCCCTTCTTGCCATAGACAATCCATTTCCACTAATGAAATACCCATGGTATTGTAAATGAAAGCTTCGCTTTTTCTCCTGATCAAACATATCAAGATAAAGACAAGATTGAAATTACTCTTTGTAAACAATAACCCGAAATCTACAGATTCACTTCCACCAACAAAGATTTTCTTCAGACACGACAACCATCTGTAAACAGAAGTCCTATCAGTATAAGCCCGTTTTATTTTCAGGAGATTATTTCGAGGCACCAAAGGATTCCAGTTTCTACCTTGATATTGGTTATCAGACCATAATACAGGAATCGTATTGTTTGGCGACGAATGCTGCATCAACACCAGGCTTTGGGTATTTTCGTAACCAAGAGGGAAATCTTTAAATAATTGTTTTCCGTACTTATAGCACATTTCGCGAACTGCCTTAGTCTTGAAATAACTCCCAAAGACCTTTTTGTGAGGATCAAATCCTTTACAATGCAAATCTCCTAAGATAATAGCCCCAGATATATCTTGAGAAATCTTAGAATAGCCATTATCCATCACAATTGCAGCAATAACATAAAGCCTCCCAGAACTTGCATCACTCAACACCTCTGGACGCACTTTTTTTTTATCAAGGGATAAAGCTTCTACTACAGACCCACCACTACCTATAAAATCATCCACATAAACAACAACATCATTCAGAGTCTCCCATGCCACAGAGTTTCTATAAGAAATAAAAGCCTCTACACTTGAATGAAAATTCATTCTCTGTAGATCATTTCTTTTCATCAAGCCATGAATCCAGTATGAAATGGCTGCGCCACTTTTCCCAGGTTTACCAAGAGGAACTATATGTTTTGTCCTATCTTTAGGTAACTTCATTACCTGCTCATAAAGCCGTCCTTTTACATCGTCATCACGCAAGAAGACCACATGTTCCAACAATTGAACTGCCAATTCAACATCTTCATCATCAAAATTAAATAGCCATCTAATAACATCGTATGGTGTTATTTGATTATAAAAACGGACAGAAACAATATTCTCTATCCTTTTTTCAATTTCTTTTGAAAGTGTCTGCATAAACATTTATCTGACGCTATCAATAACTGCCGCTCCACTTTGATTAACAATTCAGAATCAACTGAGAAGCCTGCTGCATAGCCTCCACCTGATTTCCTATCATCTGATGATTCTGAGAATCATACGTATAGAAATAACGATTAGAAATCAAAAATATTATATTAGCGTTACCTTCATATTATCAAACTCTGCAGAAGATGTAGATAATGGCTGAAGCAGATTCAAGATTTCTTCAATTTCAGGCGTTTTCGCCTGCAGTTTATTTATAGGATAATATTTCATGCCATAACATATTTAGAAAACAATACGATTAAAACATATCTCCAGGCGGTCCCATATGCTCCCACCTATAGAAAAATAAGCAAGTTAAAAATTGAAGCAAGCTTTCCCCAGACGGTCCCATCCCGCACAATATCTGGCGAGGGCTTTGATGCTCCGCCAACCTTAGAGCGTAGCGGTTCCGAGCACATAGTAGGGCGGTTTTCCTCTTCTTCCCTGAGGGGAGAAGACCGAGATGAGAGGTGGAGCCCTCTTTAAGGGTAAAGAGGGACGGGGTGATTTTCGAAAAATCCTCCTTTTATCTAAAAAGGAACGTGGCGATTCGATAACGCATACGTTCTAATCACCCCATAACATACCAGCGGTATGAGAAATGCAATCGCCATACTGCCTGTAGTATCTGCAATATACCCCATAATTACTGGAGCAACCGCTCCACCCACTATCGTCATGTTAAGCAACGAAGAAGCAAGCTTGGTCTTAGTACCCGCATCCCTCAATGCCAGTGAGAAGATAGTCGGAAACATGATGCTCTCTCCCAGATATAAGGCGAAAAACGCAATGAGAGATAAGGTTCCGCTACATACTTCATAACCTAATGATTATAAAGACGGTTTATTGTATGGAGTACGTTCATGGAGATGACGGAAGCTCTCAATACGCTTTTCATTCAGAGTTCCTTCATTCCACATTCTATCTAATTCAGCATCAGCCATCTGAACAAAATAATCAGAGATTACCTTATTCAAATCACGCAAAGCCTCAGGAGTCTTGATAAAAGACAACATATCCAGGATTTGCAGTTGAGCTTGATTCATTGTTGCAGTCTGTGCCATAATTGTTCTATTAATAATTCTTTAAGTAAAGATAATGCAATCGAGCACAATGAAAGCTACTTTCATATTGCCGAGTGCAGTTTATCTAATGCAAGAATAAGCAAAACATTCTTTTCCTCCAAATAAATGAATACTTAGTTCTCTGAAACATAATCGCATATATTAAATCTCAATTACATTCCACAATTTTCTTATTTTCTCACTATCTTTAAAATGACTTTTATGAATAGCTACACAAAGCAAATACCGAGGGCGACTCATAGCAACATAAGCTATCTTTAAAGCTTCTTTTTTTATTGAGTCAGATTGGGTTGTCTCATACTTTTCTCCTAAGAATTGATTCCACAAGTGCTTACTCTCATGGCCAGTATGGTAAAACGTTTCCATGTATAAAGTGGCGACATGAGTTTCTCCTTTTACAGAATGTACTGTATCAACTTTAATTTCGATACCATTACCTTTATAAACATTTACTGTAGATTCATTTCTCGAATCTACATTCAAAACCCCATCAATATTACTACCACAATAATTAGAAACAAGATTTGAATTATAATTAAATGCCTTATATAAATCTCCACTTAAGAAGATATTAATATTAGCAATAGCATCCTGTTTTTTACCATCTAAAATTAGTTTCGCACAATTAGCAATCAACTCTTTTAATTTGATTAATAAGGAAGGATATTGGATATCTAAATAATCAAATAAAGTTTGCTTAGTATAATAAATATTTCCATTTAGGACATCAGCATATCGCAAGAAATCAAGAATTCCATTAATCAGATTCTTTATAATACTCTGATAACTCTGATTATCTTTATTATAGATAAAACTGTGTATAGTGACATTCCCTTCCTTTTTGGATGATTTCTTAGTTTTTGTATATTCTGGAAAATACGATTTAATGCTTAATCTATCGGGGTGTTCATTATTTCCAATCCACCCAACAGCTTTTACATTATATCTATGTAAAGGATCCTTATCTTGTAGGTTTTTTGCAAAAGCATAAAGATTATATTCTTCTCCATCTACATTTATTTTTGACGATCTAAGAATTTCTGTAAACTTAGGTAAAACATCTAAAGAATTATCAAAAACTATCATTGTTGGTTTTAATGATGTAATTGAAGCGTTACCATGTAACTCTGAAGAAGAACTTAACCTAAAAGGACTAATTATATTTGCAATTTCTTCTCCGAACCTTTTACTCATATTTATTTCCATCGGAGATTGAGGTACCCAAATACAACCATCTTCTTTTATTTCACTTTGATAAATTGCCTGATCTGCATCACCAAAATATTGAACTTTAATTTTTTCTTTATCAAATGCATTATTTAAGAATTGCAACTCCACATTTCCTGTATCTTGCATTTCGTCAACGAAAAGATACTCAAATCGTTCTGCAAGTTCTTCTTTCAGAAAAGGAAATTCATTAATCAGCCGAAGCGCCAAGTTATATGAATCATAAAAATTAATCAATCCCTTTTTAAATAGTTTTTCTTTTATCGAAATGAATTCCTGAGCTGTTGGATTCTGGAAGTTTACCAGTGACCCACCAGAATGCAGAATGCGTTTATTTAAGAAATCAGCCTTAACCGATTTGACAAACTTTTGTATTGCAATATCTAATGTTTTAGGAATTTTACTATTACCCTCTTTCCTAAAATCACGTAATTTAGATATTTGTAAAGAAGAAAACTCGTTACTCGGAAGCGAACAAATCCGTTCCATTTTCCCCACTAAAATATAACGAGACTTGTTTTTTTTAATTAATCCATACTTAACTAATAATTCTTTTCCACCATAAGTTTCAAGATTACATGTAGGAAGGCTAAAAACTTCATTACAAACACTATTATACAAAAATTTGGACAAATTTGACCATTCTTTTGCATTATAGTTATCATACATTTCATTTTCAACTCTTTCATTATCAACAAGAGAAATCCTGGCTCCATAATAACATTGTAAAGCAGCTCTTGCAAAAAACTCATCAACAAAACTTTGCATTGTTCCAAAATAATTTGGATATGTGAATAGGACATCCGCCTTATGCCCTAACTTGGATTTGATTTCATCTATTGCAACATTAGTATAAGTTAATACACATATACCTTTCCCGCTTTTCAATGGCATCCTTTTAGCAAGTAAAACCAACTTTGCTAATAAAGTAGTTGTTTTCCCACTCCCAGGACAGGCTTTTATATCTGCTGTTGTTTCACAATTAATAATCTCTATCTTATCTTGATCAAAACAACCTTCCTTTCCTGTAAGAAGTTTAAATACCCATCTTATTTCATCTTTATCTGCAAACATATGCTACAATATTTAAGTGTTAGTTACATGCTTAATAGCATCTATTATGTATTTCAAATAAGGATCATTATTCAAAATATATTTAACTGTTTCTGTAGAATCTATGTCTTTTTCTTTTTCATATTGTCGCCATAAAATGTCTGCAAGATATTGAGCAGTTATGGCTTTAGAAGCTGTCTTATCATTCAACAAAGAAAAAATTCTATATGTTAACTCTTTATCATGCATAACTCTTCCATATGGACAACAGGACTTGCCATTACAATTCAACATTTCTTTTTCGACTTCATTTGCCATTTGCCCTAAAAGACTGTTATAATCAAAATTTTGGTTTTCTTCTTTTTTAGCAATAAGTATTGCTTGCCATAGATACTTATAAAGCTTACTACTTGCAATTTCGTACTCTAAAGTCCATTGTTTAGCCAAAAAGATTTTGATGTCACCATCATTAATCTCATTTTCAATTTTCTGCACCTTATCTTTTCTTACCTGCTCTAATTTTTCTGGAGTATTCCTGTTTTCATCAATATCTTTTCCTTTAGCATGATAATATTCCAATGCTGGGATATCCAAATCAGAAACAATTGCTACAGGAACGCCAAAAGCAGGTCCATCTTTTCTTCTAAAAATATCAGCATAACGCTTATAAGCAGTGCTTCCTACATTTACAATAGAAACTCCATATCTATGTAAAGGCAGACCTATAATTTCGGCTATTGTAGGGATTAATAGATTTTCAGCATCACCTTCTACCAAAATGACTCCCTTTGCAAAAAACAAATTTGCTCTTGTTGCCTCCAAAAATCTCTCTAAAAATTTATATGATGATTTTTTAAGCTTGGTGTATTGATCTCCCATTGGAAAAGCATATGTATCTTTTACGATTATAAGATTTTCTAAAGGAATGGTTGATCCTAGAACAGTACTATGAGTAGTTAAAATAAACTGACCGATATTTTTTTGTTCTTTGATATAATTGATAAGGCTTAACTGGTACTGTGGATGTAAATGGGCTTCTAACTCTTCAATCAATGTAAGTTTTAATCCATTATGCTGCTGCTCCTTATACAATAACAGTTCAGCAGCAATACACAACAAATTCAAAGATCCTAATCCTGATTTATTGGTTTCCAAGACCAAATCCAATTGTCGAAGAATCTCAGGAAGTTCACTTCCAGTCAATTGAATGTTAGCTCTTCGAGATTCATTTTTTCTCAGAAAATGACCAGTTAAAATCTCATTCAATTCGAAAACTATATTAGAACCTCCTTCATTTGAAAAGTATCCATCCACTTTGTCTTTCAGCTTTTCATATTCAACTTCCAGATCATGTTTGTTATCTTCATTTTTAGTTTTGAAGACAGGCAAAGAAGATAAGATTTGTGCTAAACGTGATTTGTAACCATGCGTCATGTCAGTTAAGGCATCTCGCAAAGGTTTTAAATAAACAACTTGCAATTTTTCTCTTGCATCCCAATCCATCTGAAAGGAAGCATTTTCTCCTACACCAAATCGTTGAATAATGCGTCCGTCAACCCTTTTTGCATACAGTCGAACTATTAAATATTGCTTTTTAGAATCTTTACGGTAATCACACCATTCCAAAAATGTACCTGCTTCAGAAGCAGAAAGATCATCAAACTCACATTCTATTTTAAGTTCACTTGCCCTATCTGTTCCACTTGTTTTTGGTTTATAAAAGTCCTTTTCATCAAGAGCAATATACTCACCACTTTGCGTACGGAGGACATAACGGATAGCATCAATTATGGCAGTCTTACCAGTATCATTTTCACCGATCAATACATTGAGGCCATCCTTAAATTCAACTTCTATTCCAGGCAAAGCAGATTCAAATTTATCTCCTTGCATAGAATAGCGTCTAAAATTCCATATTCGTAATTTTGACAGATACATATTCAATATATTTTAAAATTAATAGGATAATGTATTTAAATACCTATTAGTAAATTCTAAATCTCAAATATCAATGGAATTCACTTCCTTCAAGAAGCTATTACGTATGCGTTCCCATTTAATCTCGCTAATATCTTTTAGAGAAAAAGCTTCAATGAGTGTATTTTTCAATTCAGTCAACCTTGATTGTGCATCATCACTGTCAACCTTAATAGCAATAGAGTGAGAATTAACAACACCACTCATATCTTTGAAATCCATATCTTTTGTCAATAGCGAAAAATAATTCGATCGCAAAACCCAAGCCGCACCCATTTCATTCATAGAAACAGTACTGCTATAATATCTTGGAGAATGAACGAACAACACATAAAGATCATGTTCCAAAAATAAGCTCTTTAACTTATCGAAAATATTCTCACTTAATGGAATACCATAACCATCTACAGAACTGCAGAAAAGATTATTTTCATCAAATCCCATTAGCTCCAAGAGTTTAACCAAAGCCTCAACAAAGACCTTATCTTTTGATGAATGGCTGATGAACACCATTGGAGATTTTTTCATACCATTTTGTTTTTTACCAATATTATCAACCTGTGACATCATTAAATTATAAATAGAATACAGATTACGGAAATTATGATTTAATGTATAACCATTACCGCCATTAGAAATATTCTTAAACTTCACAAAGTCTGCATTAGAGTTTGTATAGTACTTTCCTAAATAAATAACAGCAGCACAATGCCATTCTTGATAGGCATCTGTTGCAACATTAGAATTAGGATCCTCAGAAGCAGCTCTTTTATATGCATTCTCCAGAGATCGAACTTTTTCTTCTTCAGACAAGCAGGACATATCATCACCTTCTTCAAAATTATCTGGAAGTATATCTTTATCAAAAGAATCTAATAAGGATTTATCAATTCCTGCAATAATCAAATCCTCCTTAATCTGCTCTATACTTAATGTTTCTTTTTTCTCTTCTGCATAGGCATTTAACATTCCTTTGATTAAATTCACAAGGCTTTTATAATCCCTTTTTTCATAAAGATTATTCATTATCAAAATCAATGTACTGCAAGCATTAGACTCATCTATATTACCATAGCAAATAACATACCTATACTCATTCTCTACCACCTTATTGACTTTTCCCCATGTATCTACCATATCAACTTTTACAAGCCACCTTTTAAAAGCAGTTGACAGAAAGAAAGCTGCCCCAACTATCTTGATAAGATCTTCGTAAAGAGGCGCTAATTTTGCATTTGGTTCAATTTTCATAATTTTATCTTATAAATTCCATAATATTTGATATTAATATTTAGCATGGAAAAGCATAGGTAGCATAGTGCAAAATTAATAAGAATTGGTATCCAAACCTATTTTGTTTTTTGAAACACGCATATGCTCCCGTGCCCCACTTTTCTATGTAAGTATCCGCTCAACGCCGTATTGCATATCTCAAAATAATATTGTAACTTTGCACGGCGGCATCATTTTTCTAATTTTGAGACAAGAATACAAAGTTTAGCCCTCCATCAGCACAAGCTAATGGAGGTTATACCTTAATTTGAAACAAGGAGTACATCATTGCTGCACGCTTACAGGCATCCAAGTCACGACAGAACAAATACACCTTCTTACCCATCACCATGTCACGGATCAGGCGTTCGGTATCATTATTGTCCAAAGGCATATCTAGGATGTCTATATAATTGGTCAGCTTATCATAGATGGTTTCACGTTCTTCCTTACTAAAGACTACCCGCTCACGCTTATCCAAAGCCTTATTATCACCGATTACAACCTCGGCGAACTTTGGCTTGCTGTTTAATTGTTTCTTGCCTTGTACCAAAATTTGAATAATTTAAAATTACGGTGCAAAGGTACAAAACTTTATTTAGGCGCACAATACGGCTTTCACCGAATACTTACGCTCTTTCTCCAGAAGAAATGCCATATCCTAAATACAGGCTCGCATAGAGCCTCAGCAGGAAAATACCTCATGAGCCTTATATCCCTATACACCCTTTGGAGATTATGCCCCAGCTTTGATCTCCCAAACCGATTCCGGGCATCATGCTTTCCGAAGTTCCCAGCTTCCAGCACTTCATTCAGCACAAACTTACCACATTTCTCATTCGGAGGAACGATAAGCCGAGAGGCAGACAGACCGAACACCTCCTGCATGATATACATGATACCCCCGGCAAACTTCCACAATCCCAACTCCTTCAATTCCTTCTGTACTCTATCCCTAATCAATGATAAATCATCACTAATCAATACATAGTAGTAATCCAGTAGCTGCCTCAGCCCAATCCCCTCATTCATCAGATGAGCATAGATATGAGTCAACTGGAAGATGAGATTGAATTCCACTGTCGGAATCGCAATCTCCCCTTGCTCTGCCAACATCACCCGATGCGAGAACTGCTCTTCCTTCATCATCTCGTAATATTCCTGAAGCTTTCTGTTATGCCAGAAGCACAACAGGAAGATAGACCGATAATGCACTTCCACCTCCACACCCTTATACGATGGGAACTCGATGTGGTGATAGCACGCCTTTTCATGAGGCGAGATAGAACGGACAAAGGGCAAGCCATACGCATCATATTATCCTACATAGCAGCTATCATCCTCCTTCCGATAGCCTTGCTATGTAAGTTCTTCCGAAGAAAGTAATCCTACTTTTTTCGGAAAGGATCCTTGTATATTCCCAAGAGCTGCTTACCGAAGTAATAGAAGAACTGCATGTCATCCACGAAGTAACGCTTGAAGAGGCGCTTTGGCTCCTTCATGCAACGATACAGCCACTCCATACCAATCTTCTGCCAAATCTTAGGCGCACGTTTCAATGTTCCTGCCTCGAAGTCGATGGTAGCACCCAGAGCCATGAACACCTTTACTCCAGGCATCTTATCACGATACTTCATAATCCACTTCTCCTGCTTAGGCGCACCCACACCAACGAGCAGTACATTTGCACCACTCTCGTTCACGATGCGAACCAACTCCTCGCATTCATCCTCATGCTTCTCGAAACCAAAGGAAGGAGAATGAGCACCAACCACCATCTGGCGACCTACCTTCTCATTGATACGTTCCATAGCCTTGGCAGCAATACCCTCCTTGGCACCAAGCAAGAAGATTTTGCAGTCAGCATCATCCTTATGATACATATAATAAGAGGTGAAGAAGCTGGAACCCGGAATCGCTTCCTTAATTGGAGTCTTCAACAACTTACCGAACTGGTAGAGGATCTTACTGTCACACACCACCCATTCCGACTTCTGATACACATCATAAAACTCATTGTCCTACTGAAGCTTAATCAGATGATCAAGATTAGGAGTCACAAGAACACCCTCCTTCAGATTCTCCAAGAGTTCCTGACGGGTAATGTTTTGAATATCTATATTTAAAATTTTGTTTTTTCCCATAGTTATTTACGCATAAGAGATTGAGTATATTTTTCAATTAATTCATCTATTTTTTCTGTAAAATTATCAGAAATGCCAACATCAAGATTTTCTATCTGACCAGAAATTATATTTAATAATTTCTCAAAATATTCTTCAACAATTATCATATGACAATAGGAATTAAACTTTGTCTTTGAAAATTTATGAATGTATTCATTGAGTTTGTCAACTATGTCCGACAAAGAACCCTCTATAGATTTATTTGCATCTTGTGTACTTTCTATCTTATAAGAAAATTCGCTATCAGAAAAGAAGGTCTTTACTTTTTTCACATAGTTTCTTCTTTGCTCTAAACCTATTCCTTTAACATCTGCTAATCTTACCATACTCTCATATATAGTTCTAGTCTTAGATACAAAACCAAAATCTTCAATAACAGATTTCATATCATCAGTAAAAGATTGTGGTTCAATTTTAAAGCTCATTAAATCCACATGATTGAGAAATTTAGCAGGTGAAAACAGATGCCAAGATAAGACATCTCTTCTAGAATATTTATTTTTAAAAGCTATTCTATATGGAGTAAAAGTTCTATCTAACGTTATAAAATACGGTTCTTTGTCTTCATGATAGTGTGTATCTGCCAAAAAACTTACCATTATAGCATCATTTTTACAAATGCCAGAATTCTTACTAGGTAGTCTATTTTTCAAAATGACATCTTGGAGCAAAGCTTCTGCATTCGTTGTTTCATAAGTAGGTATATTTATGACTGAAATGCCTAAGTCTTGTTCCATAAAATCTGATAAACAATCACGTGCAATACCTTCAAAATCATTATCAATCAAATCATCTTCTGAAAGATTGTATGTTTCATATAAAAAGTCAGCAAATGAATTTATATTCTCTTCCAACAAAGAATTATCTCTTAAATAAATATAGTATTTATAAAAAACATTAGAAGAAACGTTTACATTATGCAAGGAAGGATCGTCCACAAACGGAATTAATCCTAAAGCTATTTTTATTTGATTGGTTACCTCTCTGAAATAATGTGAAGAAAAATAAAGTTTTATCTTTGGATTTTTCCTAGCATATTCTATAAGCTTTTTTATAACTCTCATACGAACATCCTCGGGACCGTCATTACGTAGTCCAGTATCACATAATGCATATAGTACTATCTGTGTATCCAGGTAAACACTCATATTTTGTTGACGAAGATAATTTTCAAATTTATCGGGATTTGATAAATTACAAAAAACCTTACTTGCGGATTCTCTTAGCAAGAAATCATTATCTTCACAACATTCTAATATGTCTTTAAATAAATTGACATAAAGCTCTTCACCAACTATAGACTTCAAGAAATCCAAGATATCAGAATATTGATTATTCAACACATCATCTTCTAAACAATAAGCTTCAACCAAATCTATATTAAAATTTTGTTCAAAGAAAACTGACAATCTATTCAACAAGTTATTTCTCTTATCTTCTATATGATATTTGCTTAAAAGCTCATCGAAAATCAAATAAAAATTTTGTTGATTATCCAAATAGTCTCTATGTATTTGTGTAATTTTATTTTTAAAATCATTAGATAACGATATCGGCTCAGATGATTGTGGAACAATTTGTCCTTTTCCCCTTAATCGGTCAATTTGCCTTTCAAAGAAATCTTTGGTAAAAGCATTCTTAAAAAATCCTGTAGAATCCTCAACTAAAGTTGAAATCGAGCTCTGGGGATGTTGGTATAAATAATTTTCAATATAAGCATTAACTATCTGCTTTTTTAGCTCCGTTGAAGTATCACCATAGTTGAAAAAATCAAATAACAATTTCTGCTTTAAATTCGTCTCGTCATCTATAGCAACACCTCCATTAGCTTGTATTTCTCTTGCAACTATGTTTTTATGAACTAAAACAACATATAAATAAACTACAAGTATATGTTTTAAGAGTACTGCTATTTCTGCAAAATCAAGTAAAGCAGCATTATGAATATCATTACGCTTTACATAAGCTATAGCTATGGAATAAAGATATTCTTGACAACTTTTAAAGCTTTCCAAATTTGCCTCATTTAATATAGGATAATCTGTGGCTCTAACTTGGGTTGACAGGCTTGTGTTTAAATGAAGTTGTTTGAGTAAAGGGGCTAAATTTATATGAGAAAGCTCTTCATAAGTTTTGCCATCCTTTAACATCAAGACCTTACGACAAAAAGGTTCTAGCTTTGTTGCTAAAATATCAAGATTATTGATTGAATAAATCTTATCAACAAGCAACTCTTGTAATGCACTAAATATTGCAACTGAAAGCCCATGCAAATTTTCATTTCCAGACTTTGTATTAAGAAAATCAATAAAAAGATCGATTGCTTTTCTTATTGCATCTTGTGAATAGGAAGGAGTCCCATGCAAAAAGGTAATATAAACAAGATTATAAATACCTTCTTTAATATTTTGTAGTCTATACATAACTTTTGAAATTACATAATTTTAAAACACCTATCAACGATTTCTTTGCATTTGATAGCTAAGAACCAAAGCTTAAAAATGAGAACAAAGAGTGACATGAGATTTTGCTATTTCCCAAACTCTTTAATCCTCTGTTCCTCTTTCAAAGAACAAACAAGCAACTGTCCATTCTTCTCGGCTACGATATAGCCATTCAAGCCTTGAACTACCACCTTGCTTTCATCGGCTGCATGAACCACGCAGTTCTTGCATTCATACAAGCGGATGTCCTTGCCTACCTTGGCATTGCCAGCCTCATCTTGTGGAAGTAAGGTACGGAGGCTACCCCAACTACCTAAGTCGCTCCAGCCGAACTCGGCTGGCAGGGTATAGATTTCCTTCGACTTCTCCATCACGGCATAGTCAATGCTGATTTTCTCGCAGGATGGGAAGAGTTTGCCAACTACCTCTTTCTCCTGTTCGGTATAGAAAGAAGGAGCCATCTCATCCATGATACAGGCAAGTTGAGGCTGGAAGGTACGGATTGCCTTGCGGATGGTATTGATGTTCCATACAAAGATTCCGGCATTCCAATAGTAGTTGCCAGCGGCAAGGTATTGCTCGGCTGTCTCCAGGTTTGGCTTTTCCTTGAAAG
>ERZ1023706.138-NODE-138-length-16923-cov-16.820014_pt1 | contig 16923 bp, 21 predicted proteins | sample MGYA00380351_ERZ1023706 | MGnify/ENA primary metagenome ERZ1023706 (study PRJEB33179, sample SAMN07449038) | human gut metagenome | biome: Human-gut; feature: Human associated habitat; material: Faeces | host: Homo sapiens | place: India:Kasaragod | collected...
TACAAGGAATCTTCTAGGAGAAGACCGGTATTGATTTATGCAAAATACAAATAAAAAGAATATTCTATGAAGAAGTTATTGCTGTTTATAGTTGGAATCTCAATCCTGTTTTTAGCAGGTTGTTACAATGGAAATCAGAGCCATGGCAATGAAATAATGGGAGACAGCCTCCCTGCTGATCCTCCATTGGGTTATGTCATAGAGTTAAAGCCTTTGGGAAATTTCTCACATCAGGAGGCAGAACAGTTGAGAGAAGAACTCGTGAAGCAATTGGGTATCATTCTCTATACGAAACCAAAGGCTTGGGTGGAGGCATCTGTATTTGTTGGAGACAAGAAAGAAATACCTGACTCATGTCTCTACAAACCAAGAAACAGGTATTGGGCTGGGGGGATCCTGAAAATGTTGCATGAAGAGCATGGAGGTAATGATGAAATCGTAACGATAGGTTTAACGCATCGAGACATCTCTACTTCTATTCATGGACAATACAATTATGGAATCATGGGATTGAGTTTCCGGCCAGGTGACGCCTGTGTGGTTTCAACCTTCCGATTGAAACGAAAGGATGACTTATGGAAAGTAACAATCCATGAATTCCTGCATTCTCGTGGCTTGCCACATTGCAAGAAGAATGCCCCGAAGTGCCTGATGCAGGATGCTCATAGCAAGAATACTTTCTACATGAAAAACGGATTGTGCCAAGATTGCCAAAACTCTTTGAAAAGCATCATTGACAATCTAAATGAGAATGCAGACTAACCCATCTTTTTGCTTATAATTTTGTCGCAGGTGTTTAGTAATAAGTATACAGAACCCAGAATTCAAAGTAAACTATCATCACTCTATATTCAACTATCTAAGAACTGAAAAGGTCTATTCTTAGGGTATGCCACATTTAGGTGTACCCTATAGAATGGACTGCTCAAAAGCAAGCATATCAAAAACAAAAAATTCCACTAAATCGATGCACACCAAAAACATTCAAGAACCTCAAGCAAATGAAGAATAAAGAACCTTTGGCCAGATGTAAGAGTATGAACACTACACCTACTTAGTTGAGAAGTGACACAGCTCTTTCCCAAACCAAAGGTAGAAAGGTTGATGTAAGCAACAAGGTTAGTACTCATTTGCCACTATGCAAGTATATCCTACATTTAGTCGTACATACTTGGGAGCAACCTTTCTTAAATGCAGTTGGCACTTCTCTGTCAGCTCAATTCTGACCAATATCCAACTACCATGCAAAACATTGGTGGACAAAGTAGGAACGTAGCTATGACCTTCCACCGCAATCCAACGTTTCACATTTTAACCACCGATGGACGAAATTACCATCATCAGTCCTTCAAATAAAGAAGCCGCCAGTCTCGATTTTTCTGCTCTTGATGATTGTATGCTGCAAAGATACAACATTCTTTAAAATCACAACACATTGAAGCGTTAATCTTTTGTTAATGTTTGCATTTCCTTTTAGGTTTATATAAAAACCAATGCATTTAGCAGAAAAACGCCATCAATACCTAAGATACATAGGTACTATCAAACAGGGATTATCCCTTATTGTAGTGGACTATGGTCTCGTACAGTGCTTAATTAACTAGAATAATAACTCTTTAACAATGTCTTAATCTTTGTTGTAATGGAAGATGGTCTCGTACTCGTGGTCAAGTATGCTATTTGGAGAGATAGTTGGAAGTCTTAATCCTTGTTGTAATGGAAGATGGTCTCGTACGGAACTTAACAAGATTCGCAAAACTGCGGGTCTTAGTGTCTTAATCCTTGTTGTAATGGAAGATGGTCTCGTACTAACAATAAATAAAATGAAAGAGAATATCGTAAAAAAGTCTTAATCCTTGTTGTAATGGAAGATGGTCTCGTACTGTTGATGACGCCGTTAAAATCATCAACGAGAAAGGTCTTAATCCTTGTTGTAATGGAAGATGGTCTCGTACTTGACGTAAAAAATGAGCCTGAAAAGCTCAAAGATGGTCTTAATCCTTGTTGTAATGGAAGATGGTCTCGTACTTATAGTAAATTCACCAACAGAAGCCTTCGAAATGTCTTAATCCTTGTTGTAATGGAAGATGGTCTCGTACAGGTACAGCTGTTACTGAGTTCCTCAAAGTACGTGGTCTTAATCCTTGTTGTAATGGAAGATGGTCTCGTACTCCCAATTTAATTATGGCTACAGTAATCGTAAACAATGTCTTAATCCTTGTTGTAATGGAAGATGGTCTCGTACCCTAATAAAATAAAAATGAAGAAATATGTTGTTTTTGTCTTAATCCTTATTGTAGTGGAAGATGGTCTCGTACTTTAAATCATTAGAATTATGGAATCAATTAGTGTTGTCTTAATCCTTATTGTAGTGGAAGATGGTCTCGTACGGAGGTGGTCAGCAGCAAACTGCACAGCAACAGCAAGGTCTTAATCCTTATTGTAGTGGAAGATGGTCTCGTACACATTTATTGATTAAACGATAAGAGAGCGGCATTACACCGGTCTTAATCCTTATTGTAGTGGAAGATGGTCTCGTACTGGTACCAAGCGTGCTATTAACTGGTTCCCAACTACGTCTTAATCCTTATTGTAGTGGAAGATGGTCTCGTACGCGATACGTTTGTGAATGACGTTACCAGTGAAGAAGAGGTCTTAATCCTTATTGTAGTGGAAGATGGTCTCGTACTCAATTTGTTCACTTCGTGAACAATGTTGCACGACGTCTTAATCCTTATTGTAGTGGAAGATGGTCTCGTACTCGACATTATAAGACTATTCTGATTATCAATAAGTTAAAGAACTCTACTAAACAATTATTCACTTTTCTTAACCGAAAATTAACTTTTTCTTAGCGGGTGCAAAGGTACGACTATTTTTCGAGATATGCAAGCCAATTATTCTTAAATATTTAGCCCTTTCAAACCCAAAAATTTAACTCTATTAACTATCTGCATCCATCGAAATAGAAGCGAATTCAACAATAAACAGGGTAAAATAAAGGAAAATGCATGATTCATGCATATAATAGGTAGAGAAAGTATGCCAAAATGACAAAAAACAAGAAAAATGAGCTAGTGAAATATCATTTCACTATATACTCTTACCTTTGCACCCAGAAAACCAAAGCACCTATGGTTAAAGTTAGGAGCACATTAAAATTATGAGAGTAATGGAAATTGAGATTAAGAACATTTTAACAAGCTGGGAATCATCCTTAGTACGCTACGGAAAGATTGACAGCTGGAACTATTCAGAGAATCTAACAACATTGGGACGATATCTGCGATCCAATGAGAGTACATTAGAAGAGCACTACCTGATCAAGTACATCAGAGACAGCATCATCGGAGTGAACTTCAACGTCAAGAGCGTGCTGAAAGCCATCCAGAAGCTCATGAACCTGGAAGCAGCAAAAGAGAAAGAGCTCACATCCATGCTGGTGAAAATGGATGGAAACAGAATTGTCCTGAATGGCCAGGATGTACGCTTCAAGAAAGAAATCGAGAAAATCTTCAAGGAGAAGCTCAAGTTCAAGAAAGGAATGCTGCTCCGTAACTTCGACATTGAGACGGAAGCTCCTCATGACTCCAAAAAGGTAAGACGCATCGTGGAAAAGAGAATGTGCCAGGCTTACCACAGAATGCATAAAAGGGATGAAGACTACAAAACCAGTAACAGGGAGAAATACTGGATGGACAGAGCCACTGCCTTCCAACTGTACAACATCGGACAGAAGGAAAAGGCAAGAAACACAAGAAGAGGCGAATCCACCCACTGGAAATGGAAGAAAGATCCTATCACCCATGAATTAGTCCTCAAGAAGAAGATGGGGTACAAAAATGAAGAAGCTGCACAAAAGGCTATTGCCCAATGGCAAATCAACCACCCATATGATTCCAGGGAGATAACAGCCTACAAATGCAACTACTGCAACAAGTGGCATATCGGGCACAGATCCAAGTTCCTGAATCATCCGGCTATAGACAGCATGATACCTCAAATGCAGGCTTGTTGCTAAGCCATTGAAAAAAGAACAAAGAGAAATATATGGAATCGTCTTGCCAGCTTTGCTGATGTAACTGGAATCAATGGCTATAGCCATCTTCCAAGTTCACCAAAAAGGGCTTGGCAAGTGATATCATAAATTTGAGCTAGCCAATGCATTCGACTTTTTCAAGCCGAATGCGTTGCAATAGGTCTGCTCAACATACGAGCAAAACCTCTCCATTGCGGTGAAATTTATCTTCTTGGAATCACCATGAATAAAATTTTCACCTCAAAGAGTATTTTCTCGAAACTTTTTGTTAACTTTGCAACAGAATAAACAACTACATCGTTAAAGATGTCCATATATAGATCAAGCACAGTATTCATATATACTGTAGATGCTGTAATTTACAAAGTTACAGAACCTATACGACTTGACCAACTCTTAATATAAATAATTAATAATCGATTAATTACAAACAAAACAAAGAATAAGAGAATGAACTATTTTAAATTGTTTGCCACTTTAGTAAAGGCTATGGTGAAGTCTTTGAGCACACGTCAGTATGTTCTTACTTTCGAAAAAGAGAGTGATAACCTATGGTATATTAAAATGCCTTGGGCTGGACACCATCATAACTTGCAGATGGTTGCAGGAGCCAACCATCTGTTGGAGACATTCAAGTCTAGATTGGTCACTGTACGTGTATCTTACGAACAGAAAGAATCTACTGATATCTGTCTTACCAGACAATATTACAGAATCTTTGGTGGTGCTACATACAAGGTTTCCAATTTAGAGGGATTCACAAAGGAAGTTTGGATTTGCCCGGTTACATTGTTCGTACTTGGTAAATACCCAAAACGAATTTATGTCTCTAACTCTCAGAAGTGACATCGTTCATAAACTGGAGAGAATAGTCTACCATGTTTACCTTTCAGGGGATAGTGGTATTAATAGATAACTAAAAGATAATAAAAATGAGTAAGGAAGTAAAGATTTCAGTTATCAAGTTTGAAATGGTCAACGGTAAGAAGACCTATAAGTCGTTTACCTTTAAGTTGAATCCAAAGGAAATGGCAAAGTTCAAGACCGAGGCAACGGTGAAAAAGAAGGTGGCAGAATACGTGGCGAAAAGTGGCGTATATAAGCCTTCTGAACTTCAGAACTTAAAATACGACATGAAAGAGTTCCTGGAGGAATGGAAGAAGATGGTTCCTGTGGTGGAAGCAGAAGAGCTTGCTAAACTGGATAAGTCGCCTAATAATCCAGAAACTCGCGTTACCCCTCATCTCATCAGCCGTCTTGCCGCCGGTGAAATCTTTGTATTCGGCTCCAATGCCATGGGATATCATGATGGTGGTGCGGCAAAGACTGCCCTGGAGAAGTTCGGTGCCATCAGAGGTCAGGGACATGGTTTGCAGGGAATGAGTTACGCCATCGATTCAATGAGTGGTTTGGAAGCCCTGAAAAAGGATGTGGATGATTTCATTGAGTTTGCCAAGAATCATCCTGACAAGACATTCTTTGTGACATTGATTGGTTGCGGCATCGCCGGATATTCTCCAGAAGAAATGGCTCCTCTGTTTGAAAGATGTTACGATCTTGAGAATGTGTGCCTTCCTTCTGAGTTCTGGGACATCATCGGATGGCCAAAGGTTCAGCAGCCACACTATGATCTCTTACGTTTCCTGGATGCTCAGGAGTTTGCCTATAACCAGGCTTTGAGAGAACTGAAAGAAGGACGAAAGCAAAGCCCATTGGATATGGTATATCTTCCCACAGCAGAAAGGACTTGGTCATAGCTACAACGCAAACTACTATGGTTTGGATGGCGAGGGTGAAGCCAGAGCCTATATTGAACATGAGATTCTGGGTGACAGACTCCGTGAATGCTGCAAGGCGCTCCTGCTCCACAAGGGTAAGGACATCGAATACATCATGGGAAGCGGAGTTGACGTGATGAAGCTCAACACCTCTATGAATCTCTTCAATAGAGTGAGTCCGAATGATGTGTTTGAGGAAGTTTTGGATGCATTCTTTTAAAACCATTTTTCAGAAAGATACCAGAGTTATTGAAAAGAAAATAGATAAAACAATGCATATGGAAACTATTATTTCAACGATTGTGATTGTAGCTTGTACTTATTTCTTTACTCGAAGAAAAGCAAAGCCTACAGAACAAGAGACAGACGGCTGTACGCAATCTGAGAATTCAGCAGACATGCAGCAAGAAGAAAAGCAGGAAGAACCTCCACACACCAGGGATTTGTGCATAGAGCTACTGAAGCAGTTAAACTGTGAGGTATCTGTTGAAGAAGAGGACGAAAACCGCTTATATTTTGAGTATCATGGAGAACATTTCATCATTGATGCCACCAACGAGAGTTTCTTCATTAATATTTGGGATCCAAAGTGGTATATTGTTCCATTGGATGATCTAGAACAAATGTCTAATGTACGTAAGGCAATTAACACAATCAACAACTATAGTGGAACAACCATTGTTTACTGCATAGAGGAAGAAGAACAGAAATTTGTTCTCCATTCCAAACGCCAATGTATACTACCCAAAGATTTGCCCAACGTGAAAGAACACCTAAGTGCTCTACTGAATGATTTTTTTACAGTCAAACTATGGTTAAGTGAACAAATTGGCATGCAAAATAAAGAAAACAGATAATTCTTGTCTTAGATACAGCAGTTTTTTAATCCCACATGGGATGAAGATACGAACTGATGTGATAGTACTGGAAATCAACACCATACTACCATATCTTTTTACTTATAATTCTGTCGCAGGCAGTTTATCACCCATACAGAAGAACCCCATATTCCTGCAACCATTTGATTGCAGGAATATGGTGGTTAGAGGGCATGATCCACCAAAACATACGCATGCCTCTCCACGTCATATTTAAACCGATGCCTTGCATCCAGTCTCATGCTACTTTCCATGGACGATTTCGTCGAATTCGGGAAAAACACCTTTACTTGCTGATAAATGTCGCTGAGCGGCAATGGTTTGCCAGCAAGAGACAATACCTCATAAATCTTGTCTACCATCGTTCCCCAATAGATATGCTCCCAAGACGCCAACCCATAGTAGCCTGACAGTCCAACGGATTTTACCCCCTCCATTTTATTCAAATAAACGCGGATGGTATTAACGGTAAGATGACGATAAGCAGGACACCTTCTATGAAAAATGTCTCTCATTTCCTCCGCTCTCATAGGTTTGCCTCTTTCTTTCAAAATCTCCAACAGCTCAGAAGTAACGGAAACTTTGTTTCTCTCAGCCACGAAGCCACCTTCATCATCCACTTCCAAACCAAAGGTCTCCAACATCAGATAAGTAAAGAAAGATAGAAAATGCTCTTTACCACCTAATTTCTGAACATCCAGCTCCTTTAAAAACATACTTGCCTGATAATGTTCATCTGTGAAACGATTGATAGCCAGCAGTTCTTTCATTTTAGTAACTAGCTTAGCTATTTCATCAGTATCAAAAAGACTTGCATTCACCAATATGAATCTGTTTTTAGATTCGAACTTTCTAAACTGCTTGTTTGAAGGATAGCCAGGGTTCCTCAAAAATATAAGTTCCATCAACCCAATGGCATCCGTCTGCAAACGCTCCTTTTCCAAGATACTTCTGCAAATTGGCGAAAAGAATCCTATGAACGGCATTTCATACAAAAAGTCATAACATTTCCAATGTTCATCCAGTATAATTGGGTCAGTACTCTTCACCATTGGGTGGGAAAGATAATTTTTAAGTATATACGGCGTTATATGATATTCTTTCCTCAACTCCTGAGAAGTTTTTCTTTTTCTACCGATTCCTCTATATTCTAAGGAAACTTTCTTTCCTTCATTCCACATTCCAAACTGCAGATAATCCGAAAAAAGAGTGAACATCGGATAATAACCATTTACCTGATGAAAATCTGTAACAAAGGATACGCTTTTATCCGACATGAAAGGAAACAATCCAATAGTACATTGACCTGAATGTTCAAAGTCCAAAGATGTATATGCATCTACGAAATGTGTAATCAAAGAAAAAGAGTAATAAGAATTCAAGGGATGATTAAGCTTAAATTCTATATCATAACAGAACTCTTTGTCTAGGCTCCGAGTAGAGTATATTTCTGATAAACCTAATTCATACGTCAACCTATCCTCTATGAAAGGATGCAACTGGATAAAGTCATTTGCACCAAAGAACTTTTCCATGACCGAATAATGCGATTCCAACAAGAGCCTACTCTTATTAGAAAGATGGGAATAAAGTATCATCCCTAAGACCTTACTACCCACTTGATAACGATACTGCATAGCACTATCTTTGACCGAATAATAAAAGTCATTGCGATCATCCAGAATCAAAGATTTCAAACAAACCAAATAGATATATAAGCATGAAGCAGCCTGAGGATAATTATCCACCATCTCCATCAAATTAGATTCATTTATACAAATAAGCTTCAGTATTTCTAACGAGGAAGGGAATATTGCCTGAAATTCCTTGCCATCTTCGACATTCTCACATAAATGCGCATAACAGATATCCATCTTCTGTATGACCTCATCACTACAATATCGCTTTACCTCCAAGAGGGGATCTTGAGATTCAATAGCAGCAAAGACATGCTTCACATCATAGACAATCTTCTTTCCTATCCTTGGCATTGCAGACAACTTTTCCATTCCCATAGCCTTAATGTCTCCAACAGTAAATAAAGAAAGAGCTTCAAGCTTATGGTGAGTAAATGATGATATCAGCTTGTCATGTAACAATCGATGTATTGATGTATTAAAATTATACATAGTTATTTTTTTATGTTTTTCTCCTTGGCATAGTAATCGTCCAGGAAATACTCATTGTTAATTGCAAAAGTAGTCATATAAAGCGCCTTCTCCTTCTTATCATGCTCAGAATTTATAGTCATCAGAAGCATTTCGTTCACATCTGTGATACAAATACCGACCCTATCAGTCACATAAAAAGCCAACACCCAAAGAAGAGAAAAGCAAAAGTAAAAGAACCAGTAAACCTGTGCAGATGCCACAGCAGTACCCACACAAATCAAAAGGATAGCCTGAACAGTTCTCTTGTTCAATCCTCCTTTTAAAAAATACCAGTTCATCTTCATACATTTAAGTACTTTAATACGATGAGACAAAAGTACAAAAAATATCAGAAAGAGCCAACTTTACGTTAGATTTTATACCAATACACCCCCAAAAAACATAAAAACAAGATGATTTCATCATAAAGAAGCCTATTTCAGCACTCCACAAAAACGTATCACTAAGAAGAACCCATGATGAATTACCCTGCTGTACCGAGGAAAAGAAGAGAAGAGAGAAAAAAGAAACACCAAACCACGAAGAAAGCTTTCTCTATATCACCCCGCACCTCCTAAGATTCCTGCCCTCCAGGCTACTCAACAACAAACAGCTAAAAGCTCAAGAAATGTAGGAAAATGCATGAGTTCTATATATAATAAGGTATAGAAAGTATGCCTAAATAACAAAAAATGGGAAAAATGAGCCAGTGAAATATAATTTCACTATAGACCCCTACCTTTGCACCCAGAAAAACCAAAGCCGCTATGGTTAAGTAGTTAGCGACATTATTGAATACAAACATTAAATAGCAATAATAGAAGGCAAAACGGGAAAAATGAGTGAGTGAAATATCATTTCAAAATCCCACAGTACTTTTGCAAACGAAAACAAGAACAAGTTGTTTAACCCATTAATATCAAATGATATGAGCTATACATATAATTACATCATGGAATACCTCCCAAAGAGATACTCCGCAACAATGAAGCAAGAGAGTGACAGACAAGTCATCTACGACTTCAAAAACGGCTACTGCAGCCTTAGCTTGATGAACACAATCGTAGAACACATCAAGGAAATCAAAAAAGAACTGGGTGGCAACAACTGGAGAGTATGCTTCATACCAGCATCCACCCACCACAAGACAGCTTGCCGCTACCAAAAGCTCGCAGCCTTCATCGAGAAGGAAACAGGAATTGCCTGCGACTACCATACCATCCTGCCAATCCAGGACCAGGAATCAGGCCACATCACAGGCAAGAAGACAAACCCGGCAGAGAACTTCAACATCAAGACAAGCGACGTTGCCGGCAAAAACATCATCCTCATAGATGACGTCATCACAAGAGGCATGACATTCATGCAAACAACCAACAAGCTCACCAGAAATGGTGCCAACATGGTAAGAGGTCTCTTCCTCGCCAAAACAGTCAATCCAGACTGGGTCAGACATTCAGCCTGACCCACCAAAGGAAAGGGAAGAATACCCCGCAGCATCTCCCACATGGGAATAAGACAACAATATCAATTAAGTAAACAAAGAAACAAACATTTAAAATTATGAACAATTATACAAAACATATTGGTATCGTTACCAATTACATCGACAACAAGTATTCAATTACAGTTGACAACAAAACCATTCACATGCCATTCGAGATCATGCACAAACTCTCAGTATTTCCTCCATCAGTAATGGATGGAGATCACCTGAAAATTGGAGCACAGATCACCTTGGCAAAGAAGGATGAGAGAATCTTCTATCCTGACCGTGACACTTACGGAACCACGAGACAGGAACCAAGAAGCTACGCAGATGGTTCCTACCTGCTCAAGGATGCAAAACCCTTTAAGCAAGACATCAGCTTCCAGGAGATGGTGAGTAAGTTCAATACCCTGATGACAACCCTTCCTGAGACAACGAGAATGGAGGCACTCAATACCCTGATGTCAATGGAGCTGACAGAGGAACAGAAACAAGAGAAGCTCGCTTGCATGGTGGAATTTCCATTGGACTTGGAAGAGAATGCAACATTGGAGAAGAAGGGTAACATGTTCGACTTGGCAAAAAAGTCCAAAGACGATAAACCACAAATCAGAGAAACCGTGGAGTCCATCGCTGCCATGTGCAACTGCAGCAATCAGCAGACGTGCCAGCTCGTTGTGGGAATCAACAGCAAGACCAACAAGACCTGCAAGCTCCAGGATGAGATCGCTACGTTCTATCCTCAGATTGCTACCCTGGACCAGTTCCAAAACACCGTACTGGTTCCATTCATCAAGTCCTACACCTATGACAATCCCCTGCTGATGTCATCACTCAAGTACAACTGGTACAGCTACAATGGTGACTTGCTGCTCGTCATAGAAATCAACTATCAGGGAGACCCTGTCATCTGCAAAGGTGGAAGATTACCATACCGATGCGACTCAGCCAAAATGGTTGCAGAAGGAGCAGATCTGGTAAACATGATCAAGAAATTAAGCAAAATCGCCGCATAAGCGGTTAAATGAATATTAACAAAATAAAGTTTTAATAAAATGCAGACAAACTTAAAATCAAACAAGAACATCATCCCTATGAGAGAGGATGCATCATCAACAGTACAGGCAACCAATAACCTGGAGTACGTAAACCTCATGGAGTATCTCCCAATGAGATTGCCAGCAACGGAAGAGGAAGAGAGAAACCGCAAGATTGTTCATGACTTCAAGAACGGCAAATGCTCACAGGAGCTGAAGAATCAGTTCACCGATGCAATCAAGCAGCTCAAGGACGAACTCAAGGACACTAACCTGAGCGTATGCTTCATGCCGGCCATCACAGCAGACAAGACAGCCCTCCGCTACTCACAACTGGCAACTGCCATCGAGTCAGAAACAGGCATACCAAGTGACTACCACACCATCCTGCCAAAGCGAGCAACAGAACTCATGGCTACCGGAAAGACAGATCCAGCAGAGGACTTCCTCTTCAACAAGGAGCAAATCGAGGGAAAAGACATCATCCTGATAGGTGACATCATCACCACGGGAGCCAACTTCACCAAGACAAGTCTAATGCTTGCAGAACTTGGCGCAAAATCAGTCACCGGCCTGTTCTTGGCAAAGACCACCATTACAAAGTAACAAAAAGTTAAATCAAAAAAAATATAAGAAAAATGTATAATTATCAATATCTCAAAGACTATCTCCCAGTGAGATACCAGGCAAATGCCCAGCAATTGGCAGACCGTCAGACTTGCTATAACTTCAAAGACGGCTACCTCAACGACGAAGTTAAGAGTGGATTCCTGAACAAGATCCAGGAAATAACAAATGGAGAGAAGACAGGTTGGGACATCTGCTTCATCCCTGCATCCACCAAGAGCAAGACACAAGTTCGCTACAAAAAACTTGCTGAAGCAATCCAGGCTGCCGGCTACAAGGTAGCAATCAATGCCATCTACAATGAGCACGACCATGAAGCTGGTCACCTCACAGGAAAAACCGGAAATCCAATCGAAGGCTTCGGCTTCAACAGCAGTGACATCGCAGGAAAGAAAATCATCGTCATTGATGACATCATCACAAGAGGAAGAACCTTCCAAATGGTTGCAGAAAAGCTGGAAACCATGGGGGCAGCAAGCGTAACAGGATTGTTCCTGGCAAAGACCTTCAACCCAGATTACCATCCTCACTATGATCCGACGGACGATTACGATCCAGAAGATTACTACGATCCTGCAGACTACTACGAGGAGGAAGAGACATACGACAACTACAACGGTTCATATGCCCAAGACGTAGAAGGCTGGAGCGACCAGGACATAGACGACGTTTTCGACGGCGATCCTGACGCCTACTGGAACATCGACTAGCACAAACAGAACATGCAGCCGCAAAAGCAAGTATTTTTTCTCCAAGATATTGGGAATTCAAAAAGAAATAACTACTCTTACAGCTGCATAACAAAAGTAATAACAAAGAAATAGAACATAAAGAAATATGGCACTCAATACTGAACTCATATTGACATTGAAGAACCTCAAGGGCTGCGGAAACAAAACCGTTCTCTCCATAGCCGAGGTAGCTCCGTCCCAAGTGCAAACCATCGAGGACCTGTGTCACTTCTGGACTACTCTCAAGGGAAAGAAGTTCGAAAAGTACTCAGCCACAGATCTCCAGGAAGCCAACAGAAAGGCATTAACCTGCATCAATGATGCAGAAAGAGAAGGTGTTGGCATCATCTCCTATTACGAAGAAGCCTTCCCTCAAATCCTGCGCGAGACCATCAATGAAGATGGCAATGCAGACGCCCCATTGATTCTGTTCTACAGAGGCAACGTCAAAGCTCTCCAAATGCCAGGCATCGCCATCATCGGCACAAGAGAACCTACAGAAGCAGGAACCCAGGCAGGAATCTACTTCGCTGAAAAGTTCGCAGAACAAGGCTTCAACATCGTATCAGGTCTTGCCATAGGATGCGACACAACCGGCCACCAAGGAGCATTGAACGTGAAGGGAACCACCACGGCATTCCTTGCCAACGGCTTGGATTGGGAATCCATCTACCCAAAAGAGAACCTGGAACTGGCCAAGAACATAGTGGAAAGCGGAGGACTTCTGCTTTCTGAGTACCCGGTAGGACAAAGAGGCAACCGCTATACCCTGGTGGAGCGTGACAGACTGCAGGCAGGACTCTCATACACTACCCTCGTCATCCAGACAGGTCTTAGAGGAGGAACCATGCATGCAGTAAACGCCACCCTCAAAGCCCGAAAGCCACTCTTCATGATCAAATACAAGAACATGGATGGACAGATCGGCGGAAAAGCAGAGGGCAACAAGAAGTTCCTGGAAGAAGGAAAAGCCCATGCCCTGACTTCCGGTTCATTCGAAGAAGCCCTTGCCATCATCAGAGAGTCGGTAGAGAAGAGCAACAAACCAAAAATCAAGGATTCATTATTCTAGCCTATGATAAAAGGAGTGATTTTTGATCTGGACTTAACTCTTGTAGATACCACAATACTGGAAAATGCCAGAAAGATGAGAAACTGGCACGAGGCATATAGACTTATCCCATATACCTCCATGTATGCAGGAATCCAGGAAGTCCTTGACCACATTAAAGCACAAGGAATCAAGATGGCAATAGTCAGCACCTCACCACGTCCCTATGTGGAAAGAATCGTTAGCCATTACCAGATTCCAGCAAGATTCATCGTTGGATACCATGATGCCCATCCCATCAAACCTCATCCAGCCCCTATGCTAAAGGCATTGGAGTTGATGAATGAGAAAGCGGAAGATGTTCTGAGCTTTGGAGATAGGGCTATAGACATGATTGCATCTAAAAGAGCCGGCATAAAAGCCATAGCATGCCTCTGGGGAACCAAGGAAAGAAGTATGCTGCTTGGCACCGCATACGACCAAGCAATTAGTTCTCCACTGGAGATTCTCCCATACCTACAATGAAGATAGCAGAAACATTGAGTATGGTATCCTCTCATCAGGTTCCACTAGACATCCACATTCCTAATGGAACCTTTTTAAATCACTAACACCCCCCCCAAAATACAAAATTAGAGTGAATGAAATACCATTTCACTATTTTGCAATACCTTTGCAAGCAGAAAAGAGAAAGATACTAAAAGCACTTCTCTTAAATTAAAGCATAGTATTAATATTCAATATCAATCAAACAATAAATTCATATGGAAAAGAACGCTATTATACTTGGGGAGATTCGCCTCAAAAAGTTTAGTAATGGATGTGTATTCTCCAGTACAGAGTGCGCAACATTAACCGTAACACCAATCCTAGGATGTGCAATCTTCAACATCATCTACAAGGATAAGACCTACGCATTCGACTTAAAAGAGACTAGCGACGGATTCCGTGTTGATACACCAGAAGGATTAATCTATTTCGAATATGAAGGACTCAAGTCCATCAAAGAGCGAATGGAAGCAAACCTAGGTGTATCACCCAAGAATCAAGCAGCTTAGCACAAACAACTGGCAAAGAAGCTCCCTATATAGCTATTCCAACATGCTATGTGGGGAGCTTCTTGCTAAATGCTCTTGTAGATACCACAGCACTCAACAATACCATATAGATATGATAGGATGCGCTCACATGAACGCTCCTTTTTCACAACCTCATCTTCCTCTACTCCTCCACAAGCCCAAGAAAACTCATCACCATTCGACACGCATAACTAAAGTATCGATTTGCGAATTTCCAGGGTAGTCATGAAGGGGCAGTGTCATTATCTCAATCTCCCTTGAATCCGGTCATTAAAATCTTTGCTTTCAAATATCACCCAAAGGTGTCCACCAAGAAACTTGCACTGCTTTTTACACTGTAACGTCTAACGGAAAATCACTTTGCAGCAATACAACTTTTATAGCCATTTTGACAGCAAGCGTAAAGTTTCATCATGAAACTTATTTCATCGGTCATGACCGATGAAATATACGCAAATTCAAAACAATATATATATATGGAAGAATATAGAAAGTGAGGTAAAGAGAAAATATGTAATGACACTCAAGATGGCACTCAATAAAATATAGAATAAATGATAGAGCGGTTAACTAGCAAGGTTTTACAAACCAGATGTCATTTTCACTTGTTTGTAGAATTCGCGCCCACATGAACGCACCATCCCTAAAAGAAAAAAGGAGGAGAGCCCTAACTCTCCTCACCACTTTTCACAACTTCATCTTCCTAGCCTCTTCCACAAGAGACATACATTCTTCCTCTACTCCTCCACAAGCCCAAGAAAACTCATCACCATTCGCCCAATTTTGAGCAAGGATATACAGAAAGAACGACTCCTCTATGGTCAAGCCATCGGCTTTCTCCGAGGCAAGAATCTCTCCCATCACCACATCATCCTCTTGATACAAGCCTTTCAATTTCTCCAAGGACAACTTCTGAGAAACACCCTTCTCCCTCACGAAAGCACCAGCAGCCTTTTCTACTAGATAAACCATGACCTTGAGCCTACCGCCGGCAGAAAGTTCATTGCAAGGAACCACCTGGTGAGAATAACACTTGGAAAACTGAAACTTGGCTTGGGATATGTCAAACTCCACCTCCAGATGATATGAAACACCCTCCTCATCTTTCTTGCATGAGGTGACCAGACCATAGCAATCCCCACCAAGGAAAGACTCTCTTTCCACACGAAAACCATCAAACTCCAAAACTTCATTCTGATTCATAATCCTTATTTTTAAACTCTTTGAAACTTTCCCCATGCCTCCAGGGTATCAACCTTGCAAGCATTCATATAAACACGCTCTATATTGTGAAAAGCAACCTGAATAGCCATTGGCGTACTAGATACATCCACACGCTTTCCCAAATTGATTCTCTGCCCCACTTCCATGGATTCCCAACAACAACGTATCAAACCGCCATCTATAGGCTTGCAACCTAGATAAACGCCCTTGATACCCGTAACTCTCTGATACTTCTTAGGGTAAGGACAATAGATAGACCATGCATCCGGCGCATTCTTGGCGCTTACCCTTTCATCATGATATAAACGTACTTTCATACAAATATTTTTTTATGGAGAGGTGGTTAGCCTCTCCGTTACCTTTATAAACCCATTTTTCCTCTGTCATGATAAGAGTAATAACACCCATCGGCAATTATCACATGGTCCATGAAAAAGATGCGCATGATGTCACAAGCTTCCTTGACGCTCTTGGTGAGCATATCATCAGCCCTGCTTGGATGAGGAGAATTCGAAGGGTGATTATGGGCAAGAGCCAATATCGTGGCATTGTTCAAAACAGCCTCCCTCATGATTCTGCGCACATCCACCGCCGTTTCAGTGAGTCCTCCATGACTCATGGGCACATGCTTGATAAGCTTGAAATTCTGATTCATCAAAAGCAAATGGCATTCCTCCACCTCCAAATCCCTTACATGAGGAAGAAGGAAATTATAGATAGCCAAGCTGCTGCCCATATCCGGACGCTCTGCCATATTTTCCAAGCTGTAACGCTTACCCAGCTCGATGGCTGCCTGAAGGGCTATCGCCTTGGTATCTCCGATGCCTTGAACCACCTGCA
>ERZ1023706.142-NODE-142-length-16269-cov-16.677748_pt1 | contig 16269 bp, 14 predicted proteins | sample MGYA00380351_ERZ1023706 | MGnify/ENA primary metagenome ERZ1023706 (study PRJEB33179, sample SAMN07449038) | human gut metagenome | biome: Human-gut; feature: Human associated habitat; material: Faeces | host: Homo sapiens | place: India:Kasaragod | collected...
AAGCAGAAGAGTCTTCGCCCTTCTGAGCCTTTCTGTCTTTCACAATCGCATGCCATACTGCCCAAATAACGCCAACTACACCAATGGCGAGTACTGTCCAATCCAGCCATACGAATTCTGTTGAATTCCAATTCATAATTTTTCTATAAGATTGTTGTGTTTATTATTAATAGTTTTATCTTTTCCCCTTTATAGAGTTTTCTTCTCTTTGTTGAGTTTTCAGAGCCTTTCCTTAAATGAATAAGGAAAAGGCTTTGATAAGAGGAGTCTTATTTCTTTACGCTAAATTTATAAGCAAGGTGAGAGTAGTATTTCTCGCCTGGTTTTAAGGTTGCGTCAGTCCAATCCTTCACTCCCTGTGAAATCTTGGTAGGAGAGTCTGGATATTTCTGGCTCTCGAAGCATACACTTACATGCTTAGGATACTTGATGCCATGCTTGCAAGAGATGCCTGTGCCCTGGAAGTTACCGGTATAGACTTGAATACCTGGTTCATTGGTGAATACTTCAAGCAGGATTCCACTCTTCGGAGAGTAGAGGCTGGCGCAAACAGTCTTGTCATCGCCCTTGCCATTCTTGTATGTGTTCAGGCACCAGTTGTGGTCATAACCTGTAGCATTCTTAATCTGCTCAAAGTTGTAATCCACCTTCTTGCCAATTTCTGTAGGAGTGCGGAAGTCCATAGGAGTACCTGTCACATCCTCGATTTCTCCTGTAGGAATATAGAGTTTGTCTGAAGGAGTGAACTTGTCGGCATTCACATACATAATCTGGTCGAAACCTTCCTTGGAAGGATCGCCGTTGAGATTGAAGTAGGAATGGTTGGTCATATTGATGACAGTCTCCTTATCTGTTGTTGCTCCAAATACGATATCAAGGGTGTTGTCGCTCTTGACAGTATAGGTGGCTGTTGCTGTTACATTACCAGGGAAACCATTCTCGCCATCCTTAGCAGGGATAGTGAATGTAACGGATGAATCGTTTTTGGCTGTTACGTCGTAAACCTGGTTCAACCAGCCTGTGGCACCGCCACCATGCAGACAGTTGCCATTGTCGTTTGCCTTCAACTGATAGGTCTGACCATTCAACTGTAATTTGGAGTCCTTGATGCGGTTGGCATAACGACCTACAGAAGAACCATAGTCTGATGGTGAGTTGAGGGTGTCGGCATACTGGTGAATATTGTCATAACCCAATACAACGTCTGTTGGCTTACCATCCTTGTTTGGCACAGAAATGGAAACTACGCGTCCACCATAATTGGTAAGACAAACTTCCATACCCTGATTGTTCTTGAGGGTAATCAACTCCGTTTTCTTGCCGAGGACAGTTGAGTCGAAATCAGCAGGATTTAAACCAGACTGTGTGAGGTTTGAATTCTCACATGCAGAAAGCATGACTGTTACTAAGCCAGCTCCCAAAATTAGATTTTTGATATCTTTCATTTTTAGGTTGATTATTAGAAACTTTATTATTTGGGTGTAAAATTAATACTTTATCTCGAAAGTACAATACTTTTTCCTCATTATTTTTGTTCTAAAGTGTGTTTTTAACACTATTTGTATTATCGTGGGCGGTAACAGGGATAAAATAGCTTAAAATAGTCTGTTTGTGTGTGACATGATGGAAATAAGAAAAGCCCACGAAAAACTAACCTTTTATTAGTTTTCGTGGACTTGTTTTTCTGATACATTATATATTATACTTGATATAGCATATCATGTGTATTAGTTATATAATATATTATAATGTATATTAGCAAACCTTGTGAGAACCCTCAGAGATAACTACAGGGTAAATCTCTGGAGCATGACCATACTTAGCTGTGAACTTAGCGGTAACATCTTCTACGAACTTGTCATAGATGTCATCCTTTACCAAGTTGATGGTGCAGCCACCGAAGCCGCCACCCATGATACGGCTACCAGTAACACCATTCTCCTTAGCTAAGTCGTTCAAGAAGTCGAGCTCCTCGCAACTTACCTCATATTCCTTGCTCAAACCATAGTGAGTCTCATACATCTTCTGACCTACAGTCTCGTAGTCACCCTTTTCGAGCGCATCGCAGACTGCCAATACACGGTCTTTCTCGCCCAATACAAAGTGAGCGCGGCTGTAATCCTCTTCGCCAACTTCTGCACGAACCTCTTCCAACTGCTCCCATGTGCAATCACGGAGGGTTTCGAACTTAGCCTCTGGATGTTTAGCGGCGATGTGTTTAACCACATTCTCACAAGAGTTGCGACGGTCGTTGTATGGAGAACCAGCCAACTCATGCTTTACCTTAGAGTTTACCAAGCAGAGCTTGTAGCCCTGAGGGTTGAATGGGAAGTACTCAAACTCGCGGCTGTTGCAATCGAGGCGCATCAATTTACCTTCCTTGCCGAATACAGAAGCAAACTGGTCCATGATACCGCAGTTTACGCCGATATACTTGTGCTCAGTAGCCTGACCGGCCAATACGAGATCCCACTTAGAAACCTTGTTGTCACCGAAGAGATCGTTCAAAGCAAATGCGAAGCAGCTCTCAAGAGCAGCAGAAGAAGACATACCAGCACCGAGAGGTACATCACCATAGAATGCTGCATTGAAACCTTTAACGTCAACACCCAATGCCTTCATTTCCTGGCAGATACCATAGATGTAGCGTGCCCAAGAAGCACGAGGACCCTCAGGATCATTCACCTTGAATTCTACACGGTCTTTCAAGTCGATAGAGTAGAGCATTACTGTATCTGTGCCGTTAGGACGAATCTCTGCCATAATACCCTTATCTACTGCACCTGGGAATACGAATCCACCATTGTAGTCGGTGTGCTCACCGATAAGGTTGATGCGGCCTGGAGACATATAAATATTACCTGTTTTACCATCAAAGTGCTTGATGAAGCGGCTTCTTACTTTTTCGATATCCATAATTCTTATAGTTTAGATTGTTAATATTTAAATATTTAAAAGATTTGCTTTATTTAGTAAATGGCTTTCCGTGAGTTGTACTCATGGAAAGCCAACCATTATAGAGGGTATTCCTAAGATTATTCTACAGGAATGTCCTTGTTGATGTTCTTGCAACCAGCGATTGCATAGAAGAACATGTAACCCATAGAAATGAGAGGTACGATGTAGCTCAACATGTAACCTGCATTATCGGCGATGAAGTTCTGTACCAATGGCATCAAACCACCACCTACTACCATCATCATGAAGATGCCTGAAGCCTGGGCTGTATATTTGCCAAGACCCTCTGTAGCAAGGTTGAAGATACTTGGCCACATGATAGAGGTGCAAAGACCGCAGAGTACCAAGAACATGGCTGAGATAGGAACTGTTACCAACTGGAATGAAGAACCTGTAAATACAGGCATATCTACAGTTGTTGATTTGCCAAGAAGTACTGCCAAAAGAATGAACAGCATACCTGCACCATTAGCGACAATCATCATAGAACGGCTTGAAACCTTGTTGGCAATGAAGCTGGAGCACAAACGGCCCACCAACATGAGCAACCAGTATGTTCCTGCTACGAAACCACCGATAGCTGCTGCGTTTGCCAAGGCTGCGCCGTTGATGAAGCCACCACCATTGGCTGTTGTGTCTGAAATGTAGAAATTCAAAGTTCCTGGGATACCTACCTCAACACCTACATATACGAAGATGGCGATAACGCCGAGGTTGAAATGGCGGAATGCCCATGGTGAATGCTCGAATACAGTCTTGTCAGTTGTCTTACCCATCTCAGGATCCTTGATAGGGATGAAGAGCAAGCATACAAAGGCAGCTGCAAATACTGCGAGAGCGATGTAAAGTACCAAGTTGACATCTACCATCTGGGTATTGGCTGTTACTGTACCGATAAGGGCACCTACGAGCATTGGAGTTAAAGTACCAGATAAAGAATTCAGTGTACCTCCAATGAGGTTCAACTGGTTACCGCGGTTACCACCGCCACCGAGAAGATTCAACATAGGGTTTACTACAGTATTCAGAATACATACAGCAAAACCTGAGATGAATGCACCGAAGAGATAAACAGAGAAGCCTGATACATCGACACCAAACTTACCTGAGAGGAACTGAATGAATACGCCGACAAAACCAGTAGCAATACCAGTAAGAGCTGTTTTCTTGTAACCAATTTTAGTCAACAATTTACCAGCAGGGATACCCATGAAGAGGTAAGCCAAGAAGTTCATGGCATTACCTAGCATACCAATCATGTTGGCGCTACCGCTATCGGCAAATACGTTTTTCCAGATGACTCCGATAGGAGCAGCTAAGTTTGTGACGAATGAAATCATCGCGTAGAGGAACATCATCGTGATAATGGCAATGATGTTACCATTTTGTTTTTGGTTTTCCATTTTTTCTTTAATAGTTGATATTTAAATGTTTTGTTTATAGACTTGGAAAGGAGTGGCAGTTCAAAAACTGCCACTCCTATGTTTAAATGTATGGTCTATCTTATAAATAAGGTTATCTTAAGGATAAGACTGAACCATACAAGTTTCTTTTATTTGTCAACACCAAACTTATAGATAGTTTTCTGTGTGTATGTTTCGCCTGGTTTCAAGCGTACACTTGGGAAATATGAGCGGTTTGGTGAGTCTGGGAAGTGTTGAGCCTCAAAGCAGACTGCACTTCTGCGTGGGAATGTTGCACCATGCTGACCCTTGATACCCTCCAGGAAGTTGCCTGTATACATCTGCAAACCTGGTTCGGTAGTATAAACTTCCATTGTACGACAGCTAACAGGATCCTTGATTCTTGCAGCAAAACTCAACTCGCCTTCTTCCTTCTTGTTGAGTACGTAGTTGTGATCATATCCTGAACCATTCTTGATTTGCTCATTGTCTGCATTGATATCCTGACCAATCGGTTTCGGTGTGCGGAAATCAAATGGAGTGCCTTCCACCTTCAAGATCTCACCTGTAGGAATAGAAGTCTCATCGATAGGCAAATAGAAATCAGCATTCACCTCACAAATGATATTGTCAATGGTTGGTGTAGGGTTGCCGATACCTTGGATTGAGAAGAAACCGTGGTTTGTCAGGTTCACGATAGTCAACTTGTTGGTTGTAGCCTGATACTTGATAACCAACTCGTTATCGTCAGTCAAGGTGTAAGCCACCCAAACGTCCATTTCTCCAGTAAAACCTTCTTCTCCGTAAGGGCTGGTATATTTTAATACGACAGCATTCTCGCTCATGCGGGTTGCATCCCAAACATGTGTGTGGAAACCGGTAGGACCGCCATGCAAGTGATTCTTGCCATTGTTGCGAGCCAACTGGTATTCTTTGCCGTGTAATGTGAACTTACCGTCACAAATACGGTTTCCATAGCGACCGATGAGTACGCTTAGGAAAGGCTCTGGTGAATTGATAACATCCTGGATGTTGTCATGACCCTGGATGAGGTTAGCATAATTGCCATCTTTGTCTGGCATCATGATAGCCACAATTGCACCGCCGTAGTTTGTTACTGCAACTTCATTGCCCTGACTATTCTTCAAGATGAAGAGGTCGGTCTGCTTTCCATTTACAGTGGTCTGAAAATCTTCTCTTTTCAGACCACAGAGGTTTTCTACTTTTGCGCTCATAATATCCTAATTTTTTAGTTACTTTATCGTTTAAGTTATTATCTACTGCAAAGTAACTAAAAAAAAATGATTATTACAAATATTTTAGCAATTTATTGATTTAAAAAAACAAAAAATAACTTATGAAAGGAAATCGGCTACAATGTAACTTGACCCTCCAACGAAGATAAAATCATCTTCAGCAGCGTCTGCCTGTGCTGCTTTAAATGCTTTATTAACAGAAGAATACACGTTTCCGTTGAGTCCTAACGAAGTGCCTAATTCCGCGATTTTTTCCACTTTTATGGCTCTTTTTGTAGTTGCTTGTGTCCAATAGTAAATTGCGTTCTTTGGAAGCATTTTCATCACAGTTGTGACATCTTTGTCATCTACCATGCCAAAAACGATGCGAAGCTGTCTGCATGCTTGTGCCTTGATCTGAGGAACCAGATATTGCCATCCGCCTACATTATGACCTGTATCGCAGATTACCAAAGGCTTGTCTTGTATCTTCTGCCATCTACCCATCAATCCTGTCAGTTCTGTTACATGGGAAATTCCATATTTGATGGATGTTCCTTTGTTCTTGACAAGTGTAAGATACTTGACGGCATTAAGGATGGTGTTCATATTCTTGGCCTGATAATCGCCGCAGAGTTCTCCTGTTAGCTTACCCCATGTACGGGTAGTGTATTCCATTTTTCCATTAATATGTTCTGCTTTCTGGACTTCCTGCTGGTTTTCATCTTGGGCGAAAATGATAGGAGAGTTTTCTTTCTGTGCCTTTTGCTGGAAAACAGGACGTGTTTCTGGCAGATCTTCTCCGATAATGACTGGTACTCCTGGCTTGATGATGCCTGCTTTTTCGCCTGCGATGTCAGCCAAAGTGTTGCCTAAGAACTGGGTATGATCCTTACTGATATTAGTGATGATAGATAGGATAGGGGTGATAATGTTGGTGCAGTCCAAGCGACCACCGAGTCCTACTTCGATAATGGCGATATCAACCTTTTGTTCGGCAAAGTACTTGAATGCCAGAGCGGTGGTCAATTCAAAGAATGATGGATGTAGAGGTTCGAAGAATCTGCGTTCTTTTTCTACGAAATCGATAATGTATTGTTCGCTGATGCATTCTCCGTTTACTCGGATACGTTCACGAAAATCTACCAGATGTGGAGATGTAAAGAGTCCAACTTTGTATCCTTCTGATTGAAGAATGGCAGCAAGGGTATGAGAGCAGGAACCTTTGCCGTTGGTACCTGCGACATGAATGCTTTTGAACTGGCGATGAGGATGTCCGAAATGCTTGTCAAGTGTTTCGGTGGTTTGCAAACCTGGCTTGTAAGCCTTGGCACCTACCTTTTCAAAAACAGGAGTGCTGTTGAACAGATATTCTATGGTTTCTTGATAATTCATTGCTTTTCTGCGTTTATTACACCTTATTATATATATAAAGGAGCAACCCTGCCTTTGCCAGACAGGATTGCTCCTTTCATTTTTATCAATATATTCTCGTTTATTTAAAGAGGTTTTTGAAACTTTCAAAGAGAGACTTCTTGGTGGCACTATCAGCCTTGAAGTTCTCGCATTCTTTAAATTTCAAGACAAGTGCTTTTTCCTCCTTGGTAAGGGTCTTTGGTACAAATACGGTGATGTTGACGATGATGTCACCCTTTCCGTAGCCATAACCCTGTACGGCAGGAAGTCCTTTTCCTCTGAGGCGCATCTGCTTGCCTGGCTGGGTTCCTGGTTCAATCTTGAGGGTAGTCTTACCATCAATAGTCGGTACTTCTACCTCTCCGCCAAGAGTTGCAGTAGTGAAATCAAGAACAAGATTGTAATACAGGTCCTGACCGTTACGCTCAAAGATGTCGCTCTTTTCTTCCTGGATAAGAACCTGAATGTCACCATTGATGCCATTATGCTTGCCTGCATTTCCTTTGCCGCGAACACTGACACACATGCCGTCTTCAACACCAGCAGGAATGTTGATTTCTACGACTTCATCACCTTTTACGATACCATCACCGCCACAGTGCTTACACTTGTTCTTGATGATGGTACCTTCTCCATGACAGTCTGGGCATGGAACCTGAGTCTGCATCATGCCGAACATAGAGCGAACGGTCTTGATAGTATATCCTGTACCATTACATGTATGGCATGTTTCTGGTTGTGCACCGCCTTCGCATCCTGTACCATGACATTCCTCACAAGTAACATCCTTGCGAATTTTGAATTTCTTGGTAACACCTGTGGCAATTTCCTGCAAAGTGAGTTTCACTTTCACGCGCAGATCGCTTCCCTGATATTGCTGGCGAGCACCGCCGCCACCAAAACCTCCGCCAAATCCGCTGAAACCTCCGCTGTGTCCTCCGAAGATGTCTCCAAACATGGAGAAGATGTCGTCCATATTCATGTTGCCACCTCCGCCAAATCCACCGAATCCACCTTGTGGACCGTCGAATCCGAACTGGTCATATTGCTGGCGCTTCTGAGGATCTCTTAAAACATCGTAAGCCTCAGCTGCTTCCTTGAATTTCTCCTCAGCCTCTTTGTTGCCTGGGTTGCGATCAGGATGATACTTGATGGCAATCTTTCGATAAGCCTTCTTGATCTCGTCATCGGATGCTGACTTATCGACGCCCAGCACCTCATAATAGTCTCTCTTAGCCATTTGCTAACTTCTGATTGAATGTTCTGAATATCAATTGATTATTGTCCTACTGCTACTTTTGCGTGGCGGATTACTTTGTCGTTGAGGGTGTAACCTGTCTGTACGCAGTCGATAACCTTACCTTTCTTGTCATCGCCCATTCCCGGAACCATAGCGATGGCCTCATGGAAATCTACGTCAAAGTCCTTGTCTGTAGTCTCTATCTTCTTTACGCCTAATCCTTCCAATGTCTTGATGAATTTATTGAAAATCATCTGAACACCTTCTTTGATAACCTTAGGGTCTTCACTCTTATCAGCAATGGCACGCTCAAAATCATCGAGTACTGGCAAAATGGCTGAAATTGTTTTTTCTCCGCCATTGAGTACCAGTTCTGCTTTCTCTTTGAGAGTGCGTTTGCGATAGTTTTCAAACTCAGCAGTCTTGTAGAGCAATTGCTTCTTGAGGTCTTCCACTTCTTTTTGAGCTTTCTCAAGTGGATCCAATTCTGTTTCTTCTGCCTTTTTGTCGGCAGCATTGTTGCCCTCTGTCTTTTTGTCAGCATCGCTGTCAGATTCGTTCTCTGCACCCGCATTTTTGTCAGACTGGTTGTCTGCAGCATGGGTGTTTTGTTCCTGCTCGTTGGATACTTGCTCGTTGTGAGCCTGCTCCTCGACGTTGCCGTCTTCTATATTTATATCTCTTTCTTTAGACATAGTTGTAAATTTACTTTTGATTTTTTTAGAATCTTCATGACAAAAAGTGTGCCAACCTGAAAAGGCTGGCACATATTATATATTATGTATATAAGACTTCTCGTTTGTCTTTGCAATATTCAATCCTGTATGAGCAGGATTACTGCAATCCGTACATCTTAGCTTTTTGCTCCTTGATAGCCTCGTCGTAGATATACTCGTCGTAAGGCATGAGTTTGTCGATTGTGCCAGATGGAGTCAGCTCGATGATGCGGTTTGCTACGGTGTTGATGAACTCGTGGTCATGGCTGGCAAAAAGAATATTGCCCTTGAATGCCACCAAGTTGTTGTTGAAAGCCTGGATACTTTCCAAGTCCAAGTGGTTGGTTGGAGTATCAAGAATCAGACAGTTGGCATTCTGCAACTGCATACGGGCAATCATACATCTCATCTTTTCACCACCGGAGAGTACGTTTACTTTCTTCAGTACTTCCTCACCGCTGAAGAGCATTCTACCCAAGTAGCCCTTCATGGCTACCTCATTACCTGGACCATATTGACTCAACCAATCTACCAGGTTCTTATCGCTTTCAAAGAACTCTGTATTGTCGAGTGGGAGATAGGCTGTTGTGATGGTAACACCCCACTTGTATTCACCTGCATCAGCCTTTCGGTTGCCATTGATGATTTCAAAGAGAGCGGTCATCGCTTTTGGATTATGAGAGAGGAATACTACCTTTTCGCCCTTTTCGATATTGAAGTTTACGTTATCGAAAAGTACAGTTCCGTCCTCGTCGCATGCCTTCAAACCTTCTACCTCAAGAATCTGATTTCCTGGTTCACGGTCCATCTGGAAGATAATGCCAGGATATTTACGGCTTGATGGGCGGATTTCCTCAACGTTGAGTTTCTCGAGCATCTTCTTACGAGAGGTAGTCTGCTTACTCTTTGCAACATTGGCAGAGAAACGGCGGATGAATTCTTCCAACTGCTTTTTCTTCTCCTCAGCCTTCATCTTCTGGTTTTGAGCCTGACGGAGAGCCAACTGTGAACTTTCATACCAGAAAGAGTAGTTACCGGCAAACATGGTTACCTTTCCAAAGTCGATATCCACGGTCTGGGTACTTACTGAGTCGAGGAAGTGACGGTCGTGAGATACAACCAATACGGTTTGCTCGATGTTGCTTAAGTATTCTTCCAACCATTCTACAGTATCGAGGTCGAGGTCATTGGTAGGCTCATCAAGGAGAAGGTTGTCTGGGTTTCCAAAGAGAGCTTTTGCCAACATGACGCGCACTTTCTCTGTGTTAGAGAGTTCACCAACAAGCTTGTTGTGCTGTTCCTCTTTTACGCCAAGATTCTGAAGAAGTTGTGCTGCATTGCTTTCGGCCTCCCAACCATTCATTTCTGCAAACTTCAACTCCAGGTCTGCAGCTCTGTTACCGTCTTCTTCTGTCATTTCTGGTTTAGCATAAAGGCGCTCACGCTCCTTCATGTTTTCCCAAAGAGGCTGGTGTCCCATCAAGACGGTGTCCATTACACGAAATTCGTCGTATTTAAAGTGGTCCTGCTCCAAGACAGAGAGACGCTCGCCTGGTCCCATTTCTACACTACCCTTATTTGGCTCAAGATCGCCACTGATGGCTTTGAGCAAAGTTGATTTACCTGCGCCGTTGGCACCGATAATACCATAGATGTTACCATGAGTGAACTTGAGGTTTACATCCTTGTAAAGAACTCTTTTTCCGAATTGGATTGCAAGATTTGTTACTGTGATCATTATCTTCTTTTAATTCCTTGATTATCAATTATTTATGTATTTGTTATTCTCTTTACTTGCATATCGCTTACAATAGCATTTCTGCCGCTTGCGATGCGTATTGAGCTGAGTATGCGAAACTTGGTTCTTTTCTGCCTTACTTGCAGGGTTACTTGCAGAATAGGATTACTCTGCCTGCACTACATATACTCCAGCTTCTCTTTTTAGTATTTCTTCTGCTGTTTTCATATTCTTTCTTATATTTTAGTTATTCCATTGTCTGTTGTAATCGTCAACAGATTTTTGTATCATTCTGTTCTTTTCGTTCTCTATTTTGTAATCCATATTTCTTTCTTCTTGCTCCATTTGTGTATTGAAAGAGCCATCATAACTATATGAGACATCTTTAGAATAATATATGAAAGCGGCATAAAGGCAAACGAATAAGACGACAGAACTAAGGATGCCGCAAGTTGATGTTTTTTTGAAATCCGTCTTTAGTACCTTTGCCAACACGGGGATTACAGACGAAGTATATCCAAACAACAAGTACAGACCTCCAACAAACATCATAATGCAAATTATTCCACCTTCGTATGTTGTGGATATATGTGTGCCGAACAAGTAGTTCACCTTGCATAAGAACTCCTCGGATATTGATAGGAGCGGAAATGCAACAATCGGTACAGAACAGGCAAACGAAGAGACCGCAAAGAATGAAACGAAGACGGATTTGCGATTAGGCGTGACTGTCTTGCTATACTCGTCGCCTATAGTTTTAATTATCATCTCAGTACAGGCGATATATATAGCCCACACTATATAATAAATTGCAAAGCAAAATACCATCCAACATCCATAATCGAATAATTGGAGCAAAAGCAATGGGGAAAATATCACTGCTAGCAGTGATATAACCCAACTTATGTATAAATATTTTTCCATGCTACATCGTTTTTAACGCCCAAGCACCTTGAACACCTTGGTGATGGCAGCTTTGTTTATTTCTTGGTCTTCGTACTCCTCGTTGTAGGCGTGGAGGGTGAAATGCTCGTCGTCTGCCCCCCTGCGTACAACCTTGACCGTTCTGAGGTCGTTGGTTGTCATAACGGCATAAACCTCATTCATTGGCAAGAAGCTCTGCCAATCCTTCACCTCTTTTAAGGCAATGATGTCGCCGTTGCTAATGAATGGCTTCATGCTGTCACCTGATGTTCTGCACCAGAAGTCTGCTTTCTCGTAGCCTGGAACACTTATGTACTTAGATGGAACGTTTGGCTCATCGTTATACATCTCGTTAAATCCCAAAGAGAAAACGACATCATAGAATGGGGTTTTTTGCTTTTTCTTGTTTTTAATCGTCTCAGCGAACTTAATCGCAAACTTGTTTTCAATCATTGCTTTTCCTTCGCTCGTATACACATCGCCTTCCCCATTGATAAGCCAACCTCTACCAACGCCGATATTGTCGCATATCCTGTCAATATCAGCTTTCGTTATTTTCATCGTTCCTTTCAGCTTCTTGGCAAAATTCGACGAATTGATGTCTGCTTGAATTGCAAAGGCGTTAGCCGTCTGACTTCTTGATGTCATTAGCTGCTTGATTCTTTCTATAATCATTATTAATTAATACCTTTTTCTTTTAATTTTGGCTGCAAAGTTACGAAAAAATATTTGAATATCAATACTTTAATGATAAAACTTGCTTAATTTTTAGTTAAAATGTCACAGAGGCTTGGTGGTGTTGTCAAAAAGAAGTACTTTTGTATTTTAAAACATTTGAAAATTGAAAATAATAGAAATAGAATATGGCGCATCAAAGCAATAAATGGCAGAAAAGTGCCAACCAAAGGGGAAGCTATGGCGTTCCTAACGAATATGCTCACTATGTAGTCGGAAAACCGGCTCCGCTCCTGGAATGGCTTCTTGAAAATATCAAAGGGGAGAGTAAAACCAAGATTAAGTTGACTCTCCAGGGACGAGGTATTAAAGTGGATGGTAAGATCATTACGCAGTTTGATTATGCGCTGCGTCCTGGTATGAAAATCTCAGTCAGTAAAACTAAGAAAAACAATGATAAGTTTAAAAATCGATTTGTTAAGATAGTTTACGAGGATAGGTATCTTGTCGTTGTTGAGAAAAACGTGGGTATCTTGAGTATGGCTGCTGGGCATTCTACGCTGAATGTGAAAGCTGTTCTGGATGACTATTTCCATAAGTCACGTCAGAATTGTCAGGCACATGTCGTTCATCGCCTTGATCGTGATACTTCTGGTCTGATGATTTATGCGAAGGATAAGCAGACTGAACTTGCTTTGGAGAATGATTGGCACAACAATGTTTATGACCGTAGATATGTAGCTGTTGTCTCTGGAGAGATGGAGGAAGATGAGGGAACGATTGCTAATTGGCTCAAGGATAATAAAGCTTATATTACTTATAGCAGTCCTACTGATAATGGAGGTAAATATGCTGTAACTCACTTTCATACGCTCACTCGTTCGACTGATTATTCTTTGGTAGAGTTTCGCTTAGAGACTGGTCGTAAAAATCAGATTCGTGTGCATACTGCTGATATGGGACATCCTGTCTGTGGGGATATAAAATATGGCAATGGAGATGATCCTTGTCATCGTCTTTGTCTTCATGCATATGTGCTCTGTTTTTATCATCCTGTAACTCATCAGCCTATGGAGTTTGAAACTCCTATTCCTGCTGAGTTCCGTAAGGTTTTTAAGTAAAAATATGGTAGGGCTTTTGTGAAGTAATGAGTCTCGATTTTAGTCTTTTTAAATAAATTATAATAGTAAAATGGATGATTTCGGATATTATATTTTTGCCTTGGTTGTGCTGGTCGTTGGTTTCTTGATTGTAAAGAAAGTTGCAACATGTTTGGTTAAGACTATTATCGGCATACTGGTATTAGCAATTTTGGCTGGTATCTATTGGGTGTATATTGCGTAAATAAGTTTTGGAGTTTTTGTGTCAGATATAGCAGAAAAGCGTTGCTGTAGCCAAAATATTTGGTAACAGCGACGCTTTTTTATTTGTGTTGCTTTTGTATTTTCTTATTGATTTTCAAGAGATCTTTCATGGCCTTTTTTCCAGCTTCTTCTCCTTTTTCTATCATCTTTATTACTTTCTTATCGCTGAAGCTGGCTGCGGAAAATCCTTTTAAATCTGGATTGATATAAACGTTGATATGGCGGAGATTTTCTTGGTATTGGCTGAGGTCTGGACGCTGGGTTATCCAATGGAGGAGTTGCCCCATGAATTTCTCTGCATTTTCATACTTTTTGGCTTTCCGTTCTCTTTTCCAGGCTTTACTGTCTTCATGTTTCTTAACCGTTAAGTCAATGGCTATCACAATATCTGCTCCCATATCAAGCACCACATCTACGGGAAGATTATCCACCAGTCCGCCATCTAATAGTTCAATTCCATTGATATCGATGGCTTTGAATGCACCTGGTATTGCCATACTGGCTCGCATGCTTCTTGCTAAATTGCCGTTCTTGAGTATCACTTTCTGCCGGTTGATATAGTCGGTTGCTACACATCGGAAAGGGATGGGTAAACTATCGAAGGAAATACTATCTTGTTGGTGGATAGAATCTCCGTATTGAAAACTTTGCTTGTTTGTTATAGTGAGCTTAGTTGTTATCATAGAATCGAGTAGGGCGAAGATCTTATCACCTCGTATCATACCTACGGATTTGTCAATCAACTTGCTTCCCTTTCTGGCTATCGGGAACCCAAACAGGTATGTGACGCCATTCCGTTTAACAATGGGTTTTTCGCAGATTTCCATGTTGCGGTCTGTCAGCAAATTCATCCATTCCTGAGATCTGAACATACTGTCAAGTTCTTCACTTCTGTAACCGCAGGCATAGAGACCGCCAATGATGCTCCCGATACTGGTTCCTGCGATATAGTCTATTGGAATGCCAGATTTCTCAATATATTTCAAGGCTCCTACTGTGGCAGCACCTTTTGCACCGCCACCACCCAAGACAAGTCCTATTTTGGGACGTTCTTCCAGGTGTTTAGCCTCTGTGCTGCCTATACCTATTATATATATAAGGAGACAACTTAATAGGAAAATTTTCATGAATGTCCTCATTGCTTTAGTTTTTGAAGAAAAATGCCAATATTGGGATGACCCTATTTGTATTCTTAGGAACAGTCTGGAAATCTGAGATTATCTATTTCTCTGAGATTATCTATTTGTAGATGAAATAAGTTCCTCCGTCGCTCATGCAGTATTTCTTGAGTAGAGTTTGGATGTATTCGGCATTTGCCCGAACGTTAGCTTCATTTCCATCATATCCATTGATAAGCACGATGAGATGGGTGGTATTCATTTCCATCTTCGTTCGTTCATTATCGCTTGTTGGTGTGCCAACTCCTCCTATTTGGTCTCTATATACAGGTAATCCCTCTATATTAATAGTTCCTCTGCCTATACCTTCATAAGGTTCGCCGGCTTTCCCCACTCCCAAGGTAAGGGTATCTCCTTGAAATTTGTCAGCGTCAAAACCGCCGATGCTGTAGCCATAGGCTATGCTGGCTAAGTTTACGAGATCCACAAGTGTATCTCTCTGGTAAAGTTCCTTACCCTGTAATAAGCGGCGGATTAATGCTTCTGAGGCAGGGCGATAGCGGGATGGGTCCTTGCCACAGGAACGATATACCTTACGGGTAGCAGCTATGCCACTCATGTCTTTAAGTGATTCTGTTGTCAGTTTCTGTTTGTATCTTCTGCCCAGTTCTTCGATTTCATCCCAGAGTTCTTGGCAGTATTGTGTATTTACAACGGAAGCTTCTACGCATGCACCGACAAAAGAAGGGCATACTGATTCTATTTCGGGTGATACTATGATTTTCATATGAATGTATTTCTGTTAATTGTTCTACTTATCCTTGGTGCAAAGTTAATATAAAAAATCAGAATCTGCAAGAATAAAAAATAAATTATAGCAAATTCTTAAGTTGTTTTCTCATTTTTCTCATTTAGTATTTCATGGAAAAGACTAATTTGTGACTTGTTTTGCAAGCGTACTAAATGAGACAAGCGTATGTAGCAAGCGGTAAAAAGTTTGTATATGGCTTGCAGCGGTTTGTTGTATTACGTTATTATATATTATAATATATTTGCCCATACTTTTATTTTTCCCTGCCCAGGCAATAATTTTTCCGTGGGCAGGGAAAAATAAAAGTGGGGTGTTCCTTTGAGAATGGGTACTGTTAGGATTGCGTTTTTTATGAAGATTGGTAAAAACATAAAAGCGTAAAAAAAAATAGACTATAATAAGATATAATCGTATGTTTGTAGTCTTTTGTGTGCCTACACGATAAAATACTGAATAGTTTTGAGTAAGATGTCGAAAATAGCCTATTTGTATTCGTTTTTAACGGATAGATGTTAAATTTGTGTTAAAATACAAACTTTTTTCTCGAATTATTTGGAGGGTAAGAAAATTGTTTGTACTTTTGCACACGCTTTTGAGAAATCAAGCATTCCTCAAGGCGATAAAGAAAGAGTTCTTTGAAAGATTTTACATAAACAGACAAGTAGTACAAG
>ERZ1023706.143-NODE-143-length-16151-cov-14.736705_pt1 | contig 16151 bp, 9 predicted proteins | sample MGYA00380351_ERZ1023706 | MGnify/ENA primary metagenome ERZ1023706 (study PRJEB33179, sample SAMN07449038) | human gut metagenome | biome: Human-gut; feature: Human associated habitat; material: Faeces | host: Homo sapiens | place: India:Kasaragod | collected...
CTACGAAAAGTATAAGAACCCAATCCTCACCGCAGAACATACACCATTGGAGTGGAGATACGACTTCGATGAAAAAAGCAATCCATATCTGATGCAGCGCATCATGATGAATGCTACCCTCAATTCGGGTGCCATCAAGTGGAACGGAAAGTATCTCCTCGTTGTTCGTGTGGAGGGTGCTGACCGCAAGAGTTTCTTTGCTGTAGCCGAGAGCCCTAACGGTATCGACAATTTCCGTTTCTGGGACGAGCCTATCACCATGCCTGAGGATGTAATTCCTGCTACCAATATCTATGATATGCGACTCACCGCTCATGAGGATGGTTATATCTATGGTGTGTTCTGTGCTGAGCGTCATGATGATGATCAGCCAGGTGACCTCAGTGCTGCAACAGCAACAGCTGCTATCGCACGTACCAAGGACTTGGTTAACTGGGAGCGTCTTCCTGATTTGAAGACCAAAAGTCAGCAGCGCAATGTGGTTCTCCACCCAGAATTCGTTGAAGGCAAGTATGCTTTCTATACCCGTCCACAGGATGGTTTCATCGATACAGGTTCAGGCGGTGGTATCGGCTGGGCATTGGTTGATGATATCACCAACGCAGAAATCAAGGAAGAGAAGATCATCAATGCCCGTCACTATCATACCATTCAGGAGGTGAAGAACGGTGAGGGTCCTCATCCTATCAAGACAGATAAGGGATGGTTGCACCTGGCTCACGGTGTTCGTGGATGTGCCAGTGGTCTCCGCTATGTGCTCTATATGTATATGACTTCCCTTGAGGATCCTACAAAGGTGATTGCTGAACCTGGTGGATACCTTCTCGTACCGGAAGGTCCTGAGTATATCGGTGATGTAATGAATGTTGTTTTCACCAATGGTTGGATTGCAGATGAGGATGGCAAGGTATTCATCTATTATGCTTCTTCTGATACAAGAATGCATGTAGCTACTTCTACTATCGACCGTCTGGTAGATTATTGCATGAATACACCAAAGGACGACTATCGCACTCTGTTCTCAGTTGAGAAGATCAAGGCTTTGGTCGCAAAGAATAAGGAAACATTAAATAAGTAATTTTTTATAGGTATTAAGATTGTAGGGATTCTTTTTCCTCGTACGTATTATAAATATGTACGAGGGGTGAATCCCTTTTTCGTACAGTTCAAAGTTCAAAATTAAAACTTCAAATTAAAACAATGGCTAGTATAAAAGAAAAAATTGCTTATGCACTCGGTGATGCTGCTGCCGGTGGTATCGTATGGAAGGTGATGTCTATTGCATTTCCTTTATTTTTTACCAATGTTTTCGGACTCTCTTTTGCCGATGCTGCGGTGCTGATGCTCGTAGCTCGTATGTTCGATGTCGTTACCGACCCGCTGATGGGTAGTCTTGCTGACCGTACCCAGAGCCGTTTCGGCACCTATCGTCCTTGGCTCATCTATGGTGCCATTCCTTTTGGATTGATATTTGCCCTCTTGCTCTACACACCAGACTTTGGTCCTGTAGGCAAGCGAATCTATGCTTATGCCCTCTATCTCCTGATGATGGCGGTATATACTATGGTGAATGTTCCTTACGGTTCATTGCTTGGTGTGATGACCGAAGATGATAATGAGAAGAACCAGTTCTCTTCTTTCCGCATGGTGGGAGCTTACGCAATGGGTTTTGCAACCCTGCTTTCCTTCCCATATCTCCAGAAGATGGTAGGTGGAAATGCTGCTCATCAGTATGCTGTCATTGGTGCCGTACTCGGTATCATTGCTGCCGTGATGACATTGGCTTGTGGACTCCTCACCAAGGAACGTCTCAAGCCAAAGCGTGCAGAGAAGTTCTCTTTCAGGCAGTTTGCTGACCTCGTTCACAACAAGGCATGGCTCTATATGACTGCCATTGCAGTCTGCACCAACTTCTTCAATGGTTTCCGCTATGCTGTAGCTGGTTATATGTTCGATTACTGTCTGCATGGCAATGTAACCATCGAGGGATTGATTATCAACTATACCGTATTCATGGCATTCGGTGAGGTAACCTGTATGATTTTCGGAGGTGTTTCTCCTTGGTTTACCCGTAAGGTAGGCAGCAAGCGCATGGCTTTCTTCTGGGCAGCCGTTCTCTGTCTGATTCTCTCCGTGGCATTCTTCTTCATCCCAATGGATCCAGCTTATATCTGGGTGATGATTGCCTTGGTTGTCCTGACCTCTGTAGGTATCGGTATCTATTCGCCATTGATGTGGTCTATGTATGCCGATGTTGCCGACTATCATACTGAGCATTTCGGAACCTCAGCTACTGGTTTGATTTTCTCATCAGGTACGATGAGTCAGAAGTTTGGTACCGCCATTTCCGGTTCTCTTATCGCCCTTTTCCTGGGTTGGGCAGGTGCCAACATGATTACAGACGATATGGGTAATACGATGATTGATCCTGCCAGTGTCACCGACTCTGTGCTCACGATGGTATGGTCACTCTTCTCACTCTTTCCAGCTGTCATAGCTTTCCTGTTGATGGTACTTTCCTGGAAGTTCCCTATCAAGAAGTAGTATGATATACGACTAATAATCACTATAGGAAAATGGAAAACTTGAAAGAAACAATGAAGGATGTCTTGGAGAATAACATCCTCAACTATTGGATTCACAAAGTGAAAGATGAAGAAAACGGTGGCTTCTACGGACGTGTAGATGGTAACGACCAGGTACACCCTGAAGCCGAGAAAGGCGCTGTGATGAATGCCCGCATCCTTTGGGCGTTCTCTGCTGCCTACCGTGTGTTGAAGAAACCGGAGTATCTGGAGGCTGCCACCCGCGCCAAGGAGTATGTCCGTGATCATTTCCTGGACAAGGAATATGGCGGCATCTACTGGAGCGTAGATTGCAAGGGCAATCCGCTCGATACCAAGAAGCAGACCTATGCCATAGGCTTTGCCATCTATGGTTTCTCGGAGTATGCTCGTGCCACAGGCAATCAGGAAGCATTGGATATTGCCATCTCCCTGTATCATGACATCGAGAAGCATGCTTTTGATGCCAAGAACAATGGTTATATCGAAGCTTTGACCCGTGAGTGGAATCCGATTGCCGACATGCGTCTCTCGGATAAGGACGAGAATGGTTCCCGCACGATGAATACCCATCTCCATATCATTGAGCCTTACACCAACCTCTATCGAGTTTGGAAGACGCCGGAACTGGAGAAGTGTATCCGCAATCTTCTCGATATCTTCACCGATAAGTTGCTCAATAAGGAAACTTATCACCTCGACCTCTTCTTTAATGATGAGTGGGAGGGCAAGAGAAATATAGAGAGTTACGGTCATGACATCGAGGCATCCTGGTTACTCCATGAGACCGCCCTCGTATTGGGTGATAAGGAGGTTCTACATCAAATAGAACGCCTTATCCGTCGCATTGCTGAGGCTGCCGATGAAGGTTTGCGTCCTGATGGCAGTATGGTTTATGAGCATTGGAAGGATGGCGATAAGTTCGATCTGCAGCGCCAGTGGTGGGTGCAGTGTGAGAACATCATCGGTCATATCGATCTGTACCAGTATTTCCGTACCGAGGAGAATCTGCTGGTTGCCATCCAGGGCTGGAATTATGTGGCAAAGAATCTGATGGATGCCAGAAACGGTGAGTGGCACTGGGCTATCCTCGAAGATGGCACTGTGAATACTGTAGATGATAAGGCTGGTTTCTGGAAATGTCCTTATCACAACACCCGTATGTGTCTCGAACTCATCGAACGAGACTATTAGACAGAAACATACATTTGAATAGTTGATTTTATAAGTTGATCCTGCAGTTTCGCAGATTATGCTGTTTTTTATTCTTAATAGGGAATAATTGGCGTAATTTGCGAAATCTGCGGGACTTTTTTTGTTTATACCAAATATTTATTGTAATTTTGCAGTCAATGCAGGGCGCTAGCCCCATGATTAAATATTAAATGTAAATTATTCATTCAAAATAAATGTATATAGCAATAGCAGGAAACATCGGTAGCGGTAAGACCACGTTGACCAAGATGCTCGCCAAACACTATGGCTGGAAGAAGTATTTGGAGCCCGTGGCTGATAACCCCTATATCGATGACTATTACAAGGACATCCCCCGATGGGCACTCAACATGGAAGTGTTCTATCTCAAGCAGCGATTCAAGAATCTGCTCGAAATCCAGCACAGTACGGAGACGGTCATCCAGGACCGTACCATCTTCGAAGGTGTATATGTCTTTGCAGCCAACAACCGCAGAATGGGCAATATGGACCAACGCGATTATGAAACCTACATGGAACTCTTCGAGTCGATGATGGAAGTGGTAGAGATGCCGAAACTCATGATTTATCTCCGTTCCTCAGTCCCTCATCTTGTCAAGAATATACAGAAGCGGGGACGCGACTATGAACAGAAGATGCCAATTGATTATCTGGAAGGTATCAACAACCTTTACGAAGATTTCATCATGAACAAATATAAAGGGAATGTACTCATCGTAGAAGTAGATGATCTCGACTTCGAGCACAACCCCAAGCAGTTTGGTGACATCATCGATAAGATTGATGCCAAGCTCTTCGGCTTCTTTTCTGAAAGGTAAAAAGACTTTTAAAGGTAAAAAAGTAAAAGGGTAAAAAAGTAAGAGCAAGAAGAGCTAATCATAAAGTTCAAAGTTCAAAGTTCAAAGTTCAAAGCTCAAAGTTTAAAGTAAAAAAAATGCATATAGCAATAGCAGGAAATATAGGTAGCGGCAAGACCACATTAACCAAAATGCTTGCCAAAAGATATGGTTGGAAGGCAAACTTCGAACCTGTGGATAATAATCCGTATTTAGCTGATTATTATAAGGATATGGAAAGATGGTCGTTCAATCTTCAGATCTATTTCTTGAACAAGCGATTCCACGATGTAGTGGAAATCTCCCGTTCAGAACAGACCATCGTACAAGACCGTACCATCTTTGAGGATGCCCGCATCTTCGCCCCAAATCTTCATGACATCGGCATGATGAGTGATAGGGATTTCAAGAACTATACCGATCTCTTCGATCTGATGATCAGTCTGGTAAAGCTTCCAGACCTGATGATTTACATCAAGAGCAGCATTCCTACGCTCGTCAAGCACATCGAGAAGCGAGGCAGAGATTTCGAGAAGAGTATCCGCATCGACTATCTCCAGGGCTTGAATAACCGTTACGAAGAATGGATCAAGAGTTATAAGGGCCGCCTCATCATCATCGATGGTGATAATTTGGAGTTTGGTGAGAATCCGGAAGATTTCCGCAAGGTTACCGATCTCATTGATGCAGAGCTTTTCGGTCTTTTTTAGAGAAGAGTTATGCTATGAACTTATCCTTCCTCTTCATGGAGGAAGGATATAACCACTCCCTCTGGTTCTTTGAACCGATTTGTATTCCATTTTGTTACTGAAGTAGGATAAATGATAATATGGTTCCGGAAAACATTTTTTCTATAAAAAGTTTGGATTTCTCAATAATTATTATTATCTTTGCCCTGTTTTTTAAGAACGGTTTGAGCTTAATTAAGAAGATATTGACATATTGTAATAATAATGTTTTATGAAGAATAATAACTATAGAGGAAATTTGTTAGTGAGACGTTTGGTTATTTGTACTGATTTCGTCATCTTGAATTGTCTGTTGCTTCTCTTTATTAAATATGGATCACAGATTATTCCTGCTTACTTTGAATTAGCAACGAAGATCACTTTTTTTGTTGCTAATGCTGCTCTATTTCTTAGTGAATACAATTACTCTACTATCATCCATATAAGAAGAATCAGTTTCCTGCAAGTATTGAAACGTACTTTCTGGCTGGCTGGATTTACCATTTTTTGGTTCTTTGTTTTCGTGAGGCTGCTTAGTCATGGAGGCAATATGTTCTCGTTCAGTATCATCTTTGGCGTTTCATATTACTTCTTACTGATTCTGTCCCGTCTCTGTGAACTTAAAATACTCAAATATTTTCGTGCAAAAGGTCATAATAGCCGTACAGCGATTTTCATTGGTAACGACCCAGCCATTGTAGAAATGTATAAAATAATGACCGAAGATCCTTCGGCTGGTTATATCGTGAATGGATATTTTGCAGATGAAGATATCGTAAATGCTCCAAAGGGGTTGAAAAGAATTGGAAGCATGAAAGACCTCCACATTATCTTGGCTTCAACCCTCAATGATACGATCAATGGATCTCCACATCGAGTAGATGAGGTGTTCTGCTGCTTATCGCATACTGAGTCAGAACTGATAGTGAAGATTATGCGCTTCTGTGATAAAAACGTAGTGCATTTTTATTATCTGCCTCGTGTGTTCGGTGAGTATAAACTGCATCTTGATGCCCGTAATTTCATGGGAAGAACGGTTTATTCCAACCACTTTGAACCATTGTCCAGTCTTTCGAACCGTTTTATCAAGCGAACTTTCGATATCGTAGTAAGTGGTATCATCTGTCTTTGTGTCTTGCCGTTCATTCCTATCATCGCGCTTATCATCAAAATGCAGAGTCCGGGTCCTATCTTCTTCAAGCAGGCTAGAACGGGTTTGAATGGTGATACTTTCTACTGTCTGAAGTTCCGTTCCATGCATGTGAATAAGGATGCTGACAAGGCTCAGGCAACCAAGGACGATCCGAGAAAGTTTGCCTTTGGCAACTTCATGAGAAAGACAAACATTGATGAGTTCCCTCAATTTATCAATGTATTGAAGGGTGATATGAGTATCGTAGGTCCTCGTCCACACATGCTTCATCATACTGAAGTATATGGTAGTTTGATTGATAAGTATATGGTGCGACATTTCTCCAAGCCTGGTATTACAGGTTGGGCACAGGTTACTGGATTCCGTGGTGAAACCAAGGAGTTGTGGCAAATGGAAGAACGTATCCGTAGAGATATCTGGTATATTGAGAACTGGTCGTTCTGGCTTGATATCAAGATTATTTTCTTGACAGCGAAGAGTATTATTTTCCCCGATAAGAACGCTTACTAGATTTAGAAAACCCTCCCTCTGGCAAAAATGCCAAAGGGAGGGTTTTTTGCGTAATCGCAAAGGCTTACGTCATTTCTTGATAAATTTGCCTTTTTTGCGGCTGATGACAAGACCCTTCGTGGCTTTCTCTACTTGCTGGCCAGAGAGGTTGAAGAGTTTTTCTTCTTCCTGGTCTCTTTGGATAGTAGGAGGGAGAATACCGGAAGTGCCCTTGGCAAAGACCAGATGGATGGCTTGCTTGCCCAATGCCAGATCCTCTTCATTGCTCTTGCTTACCATGTTCTGAGGCAACCACGCACGGTATGGTGATAACTGTGAGCCTGTGTACTTGTAGAAGCCTAACCCCCAAGTCTTGTATGCCAAGACGTAGCCGTTGTTGTTGTCTGAAGAAATATAATCCTTCGTAGGGTTACCTTTCAAGATGGTAGCTTCATTGCTTTCACGGGAAGTGGAGTGGAAGTAGTTGGAACCTACAGGACCATAAACCACATATCCTTTGTTGGCATTGATGACATTCACTTCTGTCAGTGTCATCGTGAAATCCCTGATGATGTCCGTCTCATTGTTGGAATTATGAGCTGTTGCCGCATAAGCCTTGACTCCTTCAGGTACTTTTGCATTAAATGGCAGACAGATGGTGCTCCAACCATAATCCTTATCATCACCTGATTTTTTGATAATCAGTTCGTAGGCATCAACAAGGGTGAATTTAATCTTGTCTGTCGCTGCACCAAGACCACCACGCTGGTTGGCTGCACGCACACAATAATAACCAGAACCGTAGGCGGTGAGGTTGACATAGTTATCTGTCACATTCGTCTGATAAATCCACTTTCCTGTTTCATCCAGTTTAAAGAGGAAGTAACAGAGTGCTTCTTTCTGGTCATTCCATTGCAGTTTGTCGTCATCCAGTACCAGGTTGTCTGTCCAGATGATGTGATTCTCTGTATCTACCTTTTCCTTATCTTCATCCTCTTCGCCTCTTTTTGATTGCAAGCCTGATAGGGCATCAATCTGCTTGCAGAGTTCCTGCGGTTCGAAAGCATCGCTTCCACCCATTACGTTGCGGATGTTGTAACCAGTAGCTTCGGCAGCTGTCAGAATGCAGTCATCGGAACCTGGAGCCGGTGAGCAGGCGGCAAGTGAACGGGTTTCCAATGGGATTTGTGTATCAGAACCATCCACACTGTTGTATTCGTGGAATCTTACTACCTTTCCCGCGGTCATTCTGTTCCACCCATAGGTTCTTGGCTGGGTATACATCTTCGTATTGAGGAAGGTACATGCAGGCGAATTGTCCCAAGGACGTGCCAGGGTCCAGTCATTGCCCTTGAGCTGGGTTGGCTTGTCTGTCTCCGGTCTGATGGTACAGTTGTTGAAGACATATCCCCATGCCTGACCTACTTCTGTATTAGGAGCTGCGATGTTGTTACCTGTTCGGTCACGAACGATGAGATTACATTTCTCAAACCAGATGTCGCCATTTCCGCAAATCCAGTCAACCACACCCGCCAGGTCACAATTCTCGAAATAGCCGCGATAGTCTGCATTGGCGTTGGAAGAGACATAGGTATCCTGCCAACTCATGAGTGCCACATTCTTCAGAACGCTTCTGTTGCCTTGGTCGCAGAATGCAACAGCACGACCTGCACCACTGGAACCATCATGAATTCCCCAATAGTTAAATTGGTTCTCCAGGGTAAGATCCTGTGCATAGAAGTCGTTTGCTTTTTTATTCAGTTGGATGGTTGCCGTATAGCTGATACCTTCCACTACCGGATGGTTCCATATCTTAACGCCTTCCTTGCTCTGTCCGATAAGAGAGATGTTCGGCTTTGTGATTTCCGTCTTACCGTTATTCTGTCCGTTCATATCCTTACGAGGCTTTCCGTTCTCATCTACCGGATCTTCTGAAAAGGAAATCGTCGTATTTCCTGTCAGCTGATATTCGCCATCCGGTACGAAGATATAGTAACGGTGAACAGTCTTGTCGTTATTGTTTGCTGCCTTGATAGCTTCATCCATGTTTCCATCCTTGCCTACGATAAAGTCGAAGGTGTGTCGGTGATAACGGGTATCTTCTTTCGCCACATGCAGGGTAAGGGTGATTTCCTGTCCATAAGCACCTCCGTAGATGTCTCCGGTTGGCGTAATCTTTAAAGTTACAGTTCCTTCTGACGGCAAATCCCAATATTTAATGATCTGTTCCTTGCCGATGGCTGTAGAAGAAGTAACATCTCCATACTGATAGTTGGTGGCTTTCATCGGACGGTTGAAGTTCAGTTTGATGACACCACTTCTTGGAACATCGTTGAGTTCGATGGTATTTCCGGTATAGGTAGTACCATTTACTGTCATCTCATTTAATGTAGGAGCATCCGTAGGCGTATCAAATTTGAATTTGATAGGGTAGGTCTCCACGACAATACCGCTCTGTGTCTTGACGGTAGCCACGCATTCTGGCGAAAGAACGGTTGCCTTGGTCACAGTAACGCTACCGTTCTCTGTGGCAGTACCGGTAACCTCCGGTATTGTATTATTGTCATTGATCCATGGACTTACCGTGAAGGTGACGCATTTGTCAGTACCGCTCATCATGTTCTGAATCTCTGTAGCCTTTAAAGTTGTACCATTGCAGGTCAGAGATTCGATGGTTGGCTTTGTATCGTTTTGCGGCTTGTATGTCACGCTGAAACTCTTACTGTAGGCACCGTCTCTCTGGTTGAATTCTACCTTCTGGATGACTGTTTCCCCCGAGCAGGTCACTGATGCTTCTGTATTTGTGAGTGTAACAATTTTTCCGGCTATCGTCAACTTCTTGCCGTTTTCCGTTGCTGTCCATTTTGCCTCACATCCAGGTGTAGATGGAAATTCTACGACAGAGCCGGCGTTAATCTGTATTCGTTCCGGATTCTTGGTATTCGATACGTTGTTGAATTTACCTTTACTACCATCCAGGGTAATCTTGAGATCGATACTCTTTCCATCTGCTACCAGCTGCGTAACGAGAATACCCTTTGTTCCCTCGTAGTTGATGGTTGGTGCACCATCGTTTTTAGCGAAATGCCAGGTTGCCGTAGCATCCCCACTGAGGTTGAGGATATTGAATTTATTCGGCTCAAATACCGGGAACATACGGATGAATTTCTCTGGAGCCTTATAGGCTTCACCTATTTCATATTTATTTCCTGCGCCATCCACCCAATGGTGGAGCGTGTTACCCTCCAAGTAAAGGGTTTTGTTCTTAGGAACGACAAACAGGTCACCGGCTTCCACCCATGTAGCCTCCGGAGAAGTACCTTCTGCCTGATTTCCGGCATTGTAGGTGATGTAATAGGTATTTTTCATCTCCTTGAAGCAGACTTGCAGATTGCGGTGGTTGGTGATGTTGCCTTCCAATACATATTGGGTTCGGATACTGTCGGATGTGAGATAGTGATCCTTTCCCGTCTGATAGTTCTCTGTCTTCTTGAGATCAAAGACAGAATGCTTGGTTGTACCGTCGTCATTCATCTCCAACAGGACAAGCGGTTCTCCGTTCTCATCCAGTGTATTGAGGTCAAGAATCTTGTCCAGTTCATATCCCTTCTTTCTGTTGAGCGTTATTCTGACGCATTCACCCTTATGGAATGCCAGACCGCCATCTTCCAGCTTTTTGAGTTCGTGGTTCCCATCAGTTGTAACCAGTTGGATGTCCTTGATGATGCCACGCAAGTCGTCATTGGTTGCAGCATGCAGGGTTACCCAGTTGGCTGCAAGCATCTTGATTTCCAGCCACTGGTAGTAGGAGTAGTCATCTCCAATTTTGATAGCTGCTCGGAGATCCGGGCTTTGGGTGGTATGTGTATAGACATACATATAGGATTCAGCTCCCTTCTCCTCTTCTTCGAGTGAAGGTAATCCCACCTTCTTTCGTTCGATGTTGGTACGTTCTCTGTCGAGCGTAGGAACAGAATCGTCTATCGTCGTTGTGGTAATCTTGGAATACGACATGAGGGAAACCTTGGTGCCTGTACCGGATGGAAACCAGAAGGTTGTACCCGGACCGAAGGCACACCAGTTATCAAACTGTTCGTTTCTGATATATCCCTTCTTGCCTGTATTGCACCAGAGGGCAGCATCTCTCCAGTGTTCCGAATCTACACTGTTTTCACGCACTTTCACCCATACTTTTGAGGTCCAGAACATCTGCTTGTTCTTTCCGATATTCACGGTTTGAGCGCTTACCTTTCTGGCTTCTTTCGTTGAAGGATCTGTTGACGACTCTGTAGAAGCGTCTTCATATTCCTTCACTTTTCTGGCGAAGTCATATCGGATGAGAGGATCGTTGACACGGTTGTCCTGGGTGGAAGAGTTCTCTTCGAATACCGGAACCAGAGTGATGGTTTCTCCTTCCGTGCTGAAGGAATAGGTATAGCCCAGTTTGTATTGCTTGCTTCTATCATCCTGCCAATATTTGAGGGTATATTCCTTTTCAGATGCTGTTCCATCATCTTTGATGCTCTTGAAGAGGGTATAGTTGGTAGGGATGGTGAAGGAGCGTACGTTGAGCATATCGTCCGGTTTGATGCTGATGGCATTCTGGAACTTGCCTTTTTCGTCCTTACCGTTGACACGGACATTGTCAATGTTGAATATTACACTACCCATCTTTCCCTCTTTAAAGTGGGCGATGATGGTACGGTCCTGGTTGGTGGTTGTGAAAGAATAGGCTTCTCCCACATTTCGGCTTTCCTCACCATCCTGCCAGTAGTCCACGATATAGTTGGTAGCAGCTTCGGCAGTCACTGTCACCTTGGTTTCTGGTGTATACCAACTTTCTATATGAGTAATATCTCCCAGCTTTCCCTGTTCGCTGTAGAAGTTGTCGTATTTCGGTTCGATGGAGACTGTTCCGAGTTTGGCTTCTGACGATTCGAGGGTTATCTTATACAAATCTTTTCTTGTGTAGATAACTTCCAGCTTGTTCTCACCTGCATGAACGGTATAATCGTAAGGTGAAGCCGTATAGGTAGTTTCGCCTATCTTGATTCTGGTATAATCATATCCGTATTTCGGTGTAGGGGTAATGGTGAGCTTTTCACCAATTACATAGTGTCCACCGGTATTGGCATGAGCGCTCTTGGTGTCACCTTCCAGCGTCACTTTCGTTTCACAAGCATTCTCTACCTTTTCGTTAGGGAAGTTGGTTTGTTCTGTATTCGAGATGGTGTTGGTGTAGCTGAAGTTTGCCAGCTGCGGATAGGTAGCAGTGATGGATTCAAAGAACCAGTTGTCTGCCTTTGAACCTTGATTCACGTAAGGCGTCAGGGTGATGGTAGATTCGTCTCCCTTGTAGGTGAAGGTTACGGTTTTTCCATCAGCTGATACCTCTGCATCTTTCAGTATCAGAGAATCCTGATTGGCAGTATCTTTCAGTTTGATCTGTACACGATCATTTTCTGTTCCGAAGAGCGTACTCAGTCCCCCGGTCTCAGCATCCACTTTGTCGGAAGCCTTGACGGTTACTTTCATTCCATACATGGCAGGAAGGGTGAATTGAGTACCGTTCTTCACCAGTGCTCCTTTTCCGGTGAGAGTATTCATTCGGTCATCGGTATTCTCTATTTTTCCTGATTTCGTATTGATATTCAGTGCCACATCCTGTGTTTCTGTTGTATTTCCATCAATATTGATGATTATAGGACGGGTATATGATAAATCCTTTTGTGTATGTTCGCTGTATATATTGAGTGCAGGAGCTTTGGTACGGTCGAAACTCCATACAATGGTTGCAGTCTGGTTGTTATCGTATAGATGATATGAGTTTGCCCTCATCTTCGGTTTGAGGGTAACATTTTCGGTAAAAGTATAGTTTTCACCAGGTTTATACTCCTTGGTTCCATCAGTCCAGGATTCAAAAGTATAGCCCGGTTTGGAGAACGTATTGCCCGATGGCATGACGGCATTTCCGTCCTTGTCACATTTGATTTTGGTTGGATATTTGCCGATGATGCCCTCTTGGGGTTCAAAGGTCAGCATTTTGATTCCATTTGAGCTGCCAGTAGCGTTACCGTAGATTTTGAGGTCTACGATATATGCGTTTTGATCAAGTGTGAAGTTTTCAAGCTTGATTTGGCAGTTGGTGCGGTTTATGTCTTTGAGTGTGAGCTCTTCACCATCTTTCTTTGAAATGGTTATATTATGAATAGGCACCCAATCATTATCTCCATCTCCCTTGACAGATACCTTGATACCACGTTTGCCTCCAGTAGCAGCCTGAGTTAGTACGATTTTCGTAATGCTCTTTAATTTTGAGGTTATGACGCTCGGCTTGTCCTTGCTATATTCTCCTGTATATTTGGCGGTTATCATGTAACCTGTATATTTGGCGAATTTAGTACTTTTAGGGTCTACACCCACACCATTAAGGGTGAAGGTGAGTTCTTCATTGCTATATTCCGTCCATTGGGTTACGGTTTTATTGATGGTTGTTTTACGGTCAATGTCATTCCATTCCGTGAAATCGGTGGAATACAGCAGTTTTTCCTGGGCGTTTTGCGCCCAGGCTATCTGGCTTCCTTGTATTATCAGGAAGACTAAAAGGGCTATATGATTGAGTCCTCTCTGAATGCGTTTTTGTATATTTTTGTTCATATATAAAGCGAATGATTGGAATGTATATTATTGTATCAGCAGATGACCCGTATAGGCATCCTGGTCAGCCAGTACATAGAGATATCTTGGCTGGATGAGGATATTGATGTTATAAATCGCTGCCGTATTGGTAGGATTGAGTGTTTCGAAATATCTATTTCCCAAAATGATGGTAGAGGTTACGTCCTTACGGGTCACCGTTTCTCCGTTTTCATCTTTCAGAATTACATCGTAGGTGACGGCGACGGTGGGTACGAAAGAGACATCGGCAATGGCATAGAAGGTGGTGCCCCAACGATGATACTTGCTGTCATCGATATCCATGGATTCGTTGGCTACCGGAGTAAATGGGGTTTCTGAATTTTCATCCTTTGCCAGCTGGATGGCGTTTTCTTCCGTTATATCTACCTTCTTCAGATTGCTCCATTGGATGGCTTTTGCCGTCCACTCATTGTTACTCCAGGTATAGCTGCGGCTTACGTTGCCTCCTGTTGCCAGACCTTCGTCGTTCTGTCCTTTACCGTAAATCTTGACTCCCTTGATGCGGAAGTGTCGGATGGCATTCATCTTCTGGTCCAGTTGGAAGTTGAGGTTATAGCCCGTCAGTGTCTGGTCGAAGAGGAAAGTAACTATTCGTTCAAAGGTTGCATCCGAACCTCCTGCCGTTGTACTTCCCTTATGTTCTGGTTTGGCGCAGATGATTGGCGCCTGTCTTAAATCTTTCTGAGCAAGGATAGGGGATGGGGTGCCATTTATGGTTGGCATGGAGAAAGGAATCGTCAGGAGATAGGTACTTTCTGTTGCCGATGGCTTGCTTAGGGTTGCTGATTCAGAATGCGGCATATATCCGAAGAAGTCGAAGTTGCTGTCTGGGTAAGCATCCCATTGCTTTTCTTCCTGGGTGCTCCAGGTCTTGGTCGATTGATTGTAATCTACCTGGGCATTGGCAAAGATGGCGTGGTTTTCGTCTCCCATCTCCGTGTCTGTGGCTTCAAAGTTATGAGTGGAAAAGTTGTAATAGCCGAAGACGCCCATGTTGAGTGGGTGCATTCGCAGAACCGGGTCATAGCTATCATATCTGTCATCAGCACGTGTCATCATCTTTTGTGTCTGTGCAGCAAAGGTGATGTATCGGTAACTGTCTGCGTGCTGAATAGGCAGGTCATTGCTTTCGCAGGCAGTGAGACTTGCGAGGAAGGCAAAGAGGGGTATCATCAGTTTTTTATTCTTCATAATGAGTCATGTGGGGCGTTACCAGTCTTCGGTACCGCCATTATTTTTAATAGGAGTTTCCACCCATTTCTCCACCTGCATATTGGTGAAGGCAATGTTAGTTCCTGCTTCTGTTATTTTAAAGATGTATGTATATTGATAGCCTGCCTTCCACTGCATGAATTCTGCGGGAACGGTGGCTGTAGCTTTCTTGCCGTTGATGTCTGCTGTAATGATGTAAGCACTTTGCTGTGTTGTCTTACTGTCTCCCAATGGTGGAACGAAATACCATTTCTTTCTTGTGGTGGTTTGATGGTTCAAATCGCCTTCTTCTTCATAAGGAATAGTGAAATTGATGGGTTCGGTCTCTGTTCCTGTAGTCTCCCAAATATAGGAAGCTTTGGTATCCATACCTGTAATAGGGTAGGTGATGATGATATTTCCCGATGTTGGAGAAGGTACATCATTTACATTTCGGAATGAGATGTTTGTAATGGAGACCTGACTTTCTGCCTGATAATTGAATTTGAATCTTACCTTTGTGATGATAGGGGCAAAGGTGAGTTTTACGCATGCCCCGTATTTCCTGTTTTCGAAGTTCTGGTTGTCTGACATCCAGAGGTCGGAGATATAAGGGGTAGAAACGTTGGTTGCATCCTTGTTGTAATTGAATGGTATAGAGAAGGAGGCATGGAGATTTGTGGAACCTTCTGTTGTTAGAGGTCCCGAGAAAGATGGGGCTGTGCTATTTCCTGCTGCTGTTGTTGGAATGCTATAGGCGAAGAAGCGATAGCTGGTAGCGGAATAGTCCCAGTATTTGATAGTTTGATTAGCAATACCTACGTATTCCCAATCGGCAGTATTGCTGGAGGTTGTATTGGCGGTTTGTTGTGTCCAGTTGACGGTATATCCATTCATTACGTTTTGGAACTGGTCGAATCCGCTGGTGTAATTTCCTTCTATGGTTTTATATCCCCATACTTTGAAGGTTTTAGAAATAGTTTCCAGTCCTGTTTCTTTATTAGCACGGGTAGTAGGTGCATCTTGCCATGTTCCGCTATTTCCTCCGAAAGAGATACTTACTCCCTTCGGTTCTTCCGGTTGAGTAGGCACATCCGGTTCTTCCTGCCCAGATCCAGCGCAGGAGTAGAGGCATAGAGCCATGAGTGGTATGGTCAGAATGCGATATATTTTCATTTTCTTCTTTTCTTTTTTTATCATAGGAGCCGGACGGGGAACATTCAACCCCGTCCGGCCTTAATAGTATTGTTTTGCTCCCGAGTTTTTGGGGGCAAAA
>ERZ1023706.152-NODE-152-length-15638-cov-13.464481_pt1 | contig 15638 bp, 13 predicted proteins | sample MGYA00380351_ERZ1023706 | MGnify/ENA primary metagenome ERZ1023706 (study PRJEB33179, sample SAMN07449038) | human gut metagenome | biome: Human-gut; feature: Human associated habitat; material: Faeces | host: Homo sapiens | place: India:Kasaragod | collected...
GGCTTGTCCCGGCAGTTGTGATGTGAGGCATGAAATCCCCTTCGATAGAGCTGCCGTTTCCTGCGTCGCGACGTAGGAAATATTACGTGGCGACGCAGGAATTGCTACGTGGCGACGCAGGAAAAGGGGCGAGGTGGGGAGATGATTGAAACCTTAGTCTTAAGATTCTGTTGAAAGTGTGAATGTGAATGTGAATTTGAAATGTATTTCAAACAGTAATTGGATATTGCTATAGAGAAAGCATAAAGTATAAAATCCTAATATAATAATGTACGCGCGAAGCCTAGTATGTCCATCTTACTCCATATTTCTTTTTTATTAGTAACCTTTGCAGTGTTTTGCATTCCAAATTCACATTCACATTCACATTTGGGTATTATTACGTAATGGAATATGTTTATTATTTCTTTTTTAGCAAATATCGTACAATTTCCTTGGTGATTTAAAAATAAATTAGTACTTTTGTAAAGAAAAAAAGGAAATACTTTTTCGCCCTTGAGGAAGACTGTATTTTTCTGTTTTATAGTTAAACTTAAAAAATATATAACCAGTATGGTAACAGATTTACCTGTTATGACTTATAGCATATATAAGTTGACTTTTGCTCCTTATATGGAGGGGCTGATACCCGGCAAGCTTTCTAAGGCTAAACTTAAGAAGTTGGTGAGTTGTGTTTTTGATGCTATCAACAGCGATATTCATTATGAGACAGGAAGTCACAAACCTGTGCAGCCTGATGAAACAGCAGTGAAGGATTCGCAGAAATGGCTTGCCTATACCAAGGTAGAGCGTGAATCTCTGATTCCACTTAATGAGGAAGTTACCCACGTAAAGAAGACCGACAACGACTATCCGTTCATTAATATCTTGTTTGATTGCAGTCACGATGATGCTATCTTCATTGCCATACAGAAGAATGACAGATTTGCCGCGCCCGAAGTTACGCGTAAGGGATTAGCCAGCTATTTCAATCAGGTTTTTATAGATAAGGCTAAGGACGATCCGGATTTTCAATATACCATCTCCATCGAGCCTATGCATCTGGCAAAGCATTTTTGGAGCAGATTGAGAATGGCATGCAGCCAAGATGGTGGAGATATCAAGGATATGTATCTTAGGGTGAAGAATCCTGATATGGCACCTGTGTTTGAGCAGAATGATGAAGCATGGATTGCCATGCGTTACATTGCCAAGACCCGAAAGGCTATCAGTGCGAGTGAGAGTGGGGTGAATTTCGGATATAAGGACGGCCATTGTGCGGATATAGATGTGGCAGAACGATTATTTGGCAGATTCGTGAATGTGGCTTTGCAGAATTCCTTCGAAATCTGTGTCAAGTTGAAAAATGGCAAAGTTCTGTCTTCTTCGCAGGTCGAAGCTGCATGTTATACGCTGCCTGGTTATATAGTGGGCGAAATGGAGGAGGGATCGGAAATGCCGTTGCCTCCCCAGGATGTGCGTATGGGAAAGCTGCAGGAGTGGTTTGAAAAAATATACCAGGATATGAAAGATATTGAAGAGATTGACCATGCAGAAGAATGATGACGTAGAGAGGCGAATGAAGCTCCGCGAGGTATATGGCGACAATGAACTCTATGGTCTCGTGGGGCAGATTTGCAATAAATATGCAGGTACAAGAAGCACTCTGCGATTGATGCCATTGGATTTTTTTGAAATCATCGTAGGATGGCTTGATATGATTTCTGCTCATTTGAAGGAGGTGGATCTGGAATTCAGAATTCAGGAGGCATGGACGGATATTCGTGAACGTATTATGAATCAGACGGGCGGATGTCATGGAAGAAATGAAGACTATGTACTCGACGAGATGACTGTTACCACTCTTTGCCTGATCAACTTATGTCTTAGGAAATTGATTGATGATGATGTTCCGGGATCGAGACTCTATTATCGGTGTACACTGAAAATTGCTTTTCTGCTGGATGATTGTTATCCTCAGTGGGAAGAACTGGACCTCAGAATTACCAGTCATGAATATTATCAGTACCACAAGGATAAGTTGAAAAACTGGGTGATAAGTTATATGACGGGTGGCTCTATGGCTTCATTTACTGATGATCTTGGACGGCTTAAAACCAATGTGTCGGCAAATGGCAGAGAAAAAGCGAATGCCAAAATCGTACTTTTTGCCAGCAGGGGGGATAACAAGAAGCCCGACCTGTCGGTTACTGCTTATTGGAAGGAAGCATTTTTAGCTTTTCTGGAAGAAATGAAACTGAATGAAGAGAAGTTGGATTCCAGTAAAAACAACAAAGTGGTACGTATGCTGGTAGCCTTCAGAAAGTACTGGAAGGAGGATTTGAGGATGGTACTCTCTGATTCTGGAGCTCCTTATTATAGGTTTCTGGTGGATGATTGCCATATAGAATGCAAAGTGAAGGCAGAAAGGACGATGGTTACTCACCTCGGCAATATGCTCAAGTCTGAGGTTGAGACCGATGAAGAGTGCCTGGTCAAGAATTTTATGAGAAGATATCAGCAAGAGCATCCCCAGCCAGATTATATTAGATGAGGATTTCTGTATTCATTTCCATGATTGCAGGAAACAGCTTTCCATGATTGCGGCAATTTATGTTGGCGAAAATATGAATCTTGTGAAAAATTCGGTTATCCGTGTTTTTCACAAGATTTTTTTTATCCTTTTTCATTTCCCTTTATATACTAGCCATTAGTCAGTTTTGGGCTAGCATGATCTTGTGAAAGATGTGATATTCACAAAAGTCACAAGCTGTTTGTTCCCAAATTCTTTATTACTTTTGCGGCAGAAATAACAACGTATTAACGAGTTATGACAGAGAAAAAATCTCAAATTCCGCAGGAGGCATCTCAGATAAATCCAGCGGCAAAGCCCCAGGCAACCAAGGGCGGAATCAACAATGTGGTTACGATGCCTATTCACTCGCTCATTGCAGACAAGGATTATCCTTCAGGCATCAGAGAGTGGATGCAGACAGCTCCTGCCGAACTCAAATTTCCGGTGCTTGTGGTGGCTGCGAGTATGCTCAGCGTGTATCTCACCCGGGTACGCCTGCAATATGTATATGACAATGATGGTGAACGCTCTGCCATTGTCTTGCAGGTCATTGTAGAGGGTGAGCAGTCGAGCGGAAAGTCATTTGCCAGATACATCATGCGAACCTTGATGCGTCCTTTCATAGAACGAGACCGAGAGATGAGAGCCAAGGAACAGGAGTATGCAGCGATGAAGCGCAGACAGGGTAAAAAGGATGGCAAACTGCCGCCTGAACCAAAGACGGATGTCACCATTTTTCCGGAGACGGTGTCCGTTACGATGTTTATCAAACGATGTGATGCTTCCGTAAAGCTCTTCGGGGTACCAAAGACGCACTTTGAGTTTGCCGATGAAATCTCAGCCATAGTACAATCGGCAAAACGGCAGTTTTCTGACCTTTCGCAGATTATCAAGACTGCTTATGATTTAGGTAGTGTCTATGGACAGGATTACGTAAGCGAATCCAGTTATAGTGCGGTGGTAGATGCTTTGCTTTCTTTCGTGTTTTGTGGAACCCGAAGTGCTGTGTCACGATATATGAATAAGGCAGCTATAGAGGGTGGCTCGGTTACCCGCACCATATTCTGTGCCTTGGATAGTCATTTGGGTAGTAATCCGCCACAGTTTTCTGCCCTCAATGATAGTCAGAAAGCCAGCTTGGAAACGACGTTGGAGAAGTTGATGGCCTTGTGTTACAATAGTGATGGAACTATGCATAAAGAGATTGAACTGGATATGAGTTGGCTCGACAAGACTATCGTGAAATGGTGTGACGAGTGCCGAAAGGAAGTGGTGCGCACGATGTCTAAATCTATGGATGTGTTCTATAAGCGAAGTTCTGTTTCCGCATTTCGGATTGCGGCTCTTATGCAGATGCTTTACCAGGTTGAAGGGAAGAAGGATGAAAAGGAAATCCATCGTCTGGTTAAGCAGACCTATCTGTCCTGTGCAGATAGAATTCTTAATAATATGCTGCAAAGATGGGGAAAGTCTTTTGAGGACATTTCTGCAGAAGGAGATGGGGAACCCTATCATACTATAGATTATTTCAGCGAATTGCCGATGGAGTTTTCACGTAAGTTTTTAGAAGAATTTCTGAAGCAGAAGGGACTGAGAACTCCTGTCCGCAACATTATCTGTAATTGGCGCAGATGGGGGTGGGTGGAGAAATATCAGAAAGGTGAAGATAAGAATATCTTCAGAAAAACTGGTAAGAAGTGAAAATAGTATTGGGAATATATTCATTTGTTAGTATTTATTGGTATTTAATTGTCTAATCATTAAATTATAAACAATGATTCAAAAATATGACATTCAGAAACTTCGCGAGCTCGACATCTTGCAGGTGGCTGATCTTCTGGGCATGGGGCTCCGCAACAAGCGAGCCCTCTGCATCCACCATGATGATCATCATCCGAGTCTCGCCTTCAATGTAAAGAAGAACACCTGCCACTGCTATAGCTGCGGATTCTCTGCCGATACCATCGGCCTGGTGAGAGAGCGACTGAACCTGGGATTTAGCGAGGCATGCCGCTGGCTGGCAGATCATTTTGATGTGTATATCGGCGATGAGAAGTATGGGAATTCAGCTAAGTATGGGAATTCTGCCCGATATGCAGATAAATGTGCTGATAAGAAAGTACTTACGGCATCAGACAGAAGAATGGCTTCCCTGAGAGCGCATTTTGCAGAAACCCATGTTTCGCATGGGCATGTTGCCCCATCGGCAGTAGATGTGGAGTTTTACCAGCAGATGTTCCGGCAGATGCATCTGTCAGAATCGGGACGGAGATTCCTCTTCGAGGAGCGGTTGCTTAGCTCGGAGGCTTTGAAGGTCTGCCAGATAGTGAGCACGGAGCAAAGCGTATGCATGGCGAGAGTGGGGCGTGGAGTGTTTGACGGACCATCGCTCATCTTTCCCTATTTCGACCAGGAGGGAAGACTGGTTTCCGTGCAGAGCCGCTATCTGGGAAAGCCGAAGTCTGAGTCATCTTTCGATATGGAAAAGGTATCTATTGATGAAGTAAAGCCGAAGGAGATTCCCCGATTCAAGTTTGCACCAGGCAGTCATCGCATGATATATGGGCTCGACCGGTTGAAGGATTATCCTCCTGATGAACCGCTGCTCATCACCGAGGGTCCCTCTGATTGCTGGACGGCATTGACCCTTGGCATTCATGCCATAGCCATCCCCAGTGCCACGCTTTTCGACCGCCGTTTTCAAGGGCTTCTTGCCGGAAGAAATCTTCACATCTTCCCAGATCAGGACGAAGCAGGATTGAGTCTTTACTTTGAGCTGAAGAAAGCATTTCCAAGGTTGGTTTACCATCAGCTGCCCGAAGGTTGCAAGGATTTGAGTGAGTATTATCTCAAGCTGCGCCGTAGTGAAGGGATGACGCTGGAGGAGGCGAAAGCCAAGGCTCAGAGCAGCGTAAGTGTCTGATAATTATGATTTTTGTTATTATGTTTATTAATTTGCTTTTTAATTTAATTTAGGTAGATATGGAAATTTATGTGAATCGTCTATTGCGTGAGCGTGGCACCATCATGGGCACACTCAAAGTTGTGAAAGAGGTTGCTGGCGAAGGGATTGAGCTGGTGAAGGTATGCGGCACCGTAGAGCGTGAGGCAGATTGTCTTCCGGCAGGCAAGTATCGTGTGCGCATTGGCAAGTGCAAGCGTCTCAACCGCAAGATGCCGTATCTGGTTCCGGTGGATGATGCTTCCGCCAAGTCGGTTGCGATGATTCAGCCCGGCAACGGTCCGTTTACGATGAGCCGTGGCAGCATCCTGGTGGGTGAGGTCCATGCCCCCGGCTATGTATTGAAGAGCCAGCCGCTTTTCACCACCCTCTACGAGCGCATCAAGAAGGCGGTGTGGCGAGGTAACGAAGTAACGCTGGAGATCAAGGAGGTGTAGGCAGGAGAAGGATGCTTTTGTTATGATACAGTAAGAATTGTAGTAGAATAGTTGATGATATTGTAAAAGAAAAAGCAGTTGTTGCGGTAAGAGGCAACAACTGCTTTTCTATGGTCCACCTTCTTGTTTTCTGGACCACCTTTCTGGACCACCGTCAAGCGTCCTGCCGGATTTGCAATCTTGCTTGCTGCGGATTGCAAATCCGCAGGTCTTAAAGAGGTTGGGGCATTTTTAGACGATGGATTGCAAATCCGTCGGAACGAAAGATGGCTGGCTTTGTATTTTACAAAGACTCATCCACTTCTTTCCAATCTATCAGTCCCTTGCCTGTTTCATCGAGTTCCACGGCCAGGGCGATAACTTTGCGTTTATCGGCCTTGAAGGGCTCGGTGTAACTCTTTTCCTGCCGGTAACACTGTTTCATAAAGTGCTTGCCTTACCTCAGAATTAGGAAATCCTAAAATATAAACTCCCATCTGGTAATCCTTAATGGTAAGATAACCAGACTGATAGAGGAACAGTTCTGCTCCTCCGCCTGTGACATCCGATGTCTCTATGGTTTGGCGAAGAATGGTGCACGGATCAAAATTACCCAATTTGAGTTCCATGTCATCCACAAACTTAGGCAACAGAGAGGTTGCACCCGATGAAGCCCAGTAGTTCTTCAGATCAGAATCTGCCAAGGCATTGATGAGACTGAACGGATTGAATACATCCACCATATTGCGGCGGCTGAAATGATAGCCGTCGTAATATGCAGTCAGTTGTGCTACTGCTTCATCGAAAGTCCAGTCTTCGCATTCTGCCAATTTGTTGATTTCCGGCTTGAAATCACGTACCACCTCTTCTTTCGTTATACCACAGATGGCTGCATATTCCGGCTCAAAGCTGATGTTGCTCAGATTATTGAGCACAGAGAAGAGAGAGATTTGCGTAAACTTGGTAATGCCGGTGATGAAGACAAACTTCTCGTATTTATCCTGAGATTTTAATACGGCAAATACTTCTCTATAAATAGCGGTACATGCTTCGTGCTGGGGAGTTTTCCAGGAATGCTGCAATGGAGAGTCGTATTCGTCGATGAGAATGGCAACCTGCTGTCCCGTTTTGTTATAAGCAGTCTTTATAATTTCTATCAGACGAGTTGCTAAGGGAGAGTTATCCCTCGATTCTATCTCATATAAAGATTCATATTCTTGAAAGGTATAGTCCAGATAACCTTTCAGGCTTTCCTGTTCTGCGCCAGCCTGGCTCATATCGAGCCTGATAACAGGGTGCTTCACCCATTCCGTCTCCATCTGCATAATCTTCAAACCCTCGAAGAGTTCCTTCTTTCCCTCGAAGTATGCCTGGAGTGTATCTACGAGAATCGACTTGCCGAAGCGGCGTGGGCGGCTCAGGTAATTATACGTTTTATTTCTGTTGGCAAGTTGCCAGATAATATCTGTCTTGTCAACATACAGGTATCCTTCTTTTCTTATTTTTTCAAAAGACTGGATACCTACTGGCAATCTTCTATCGTTCATTTCTGTCATAATCTAATCTCCTATGTTTTCAGGATGGCTTTTTGTGAGCCATCCACCTTTCTACAGATTCTTTCTGCAAAGATACGACGAATATTTTGATTTCGCAAGAAAAAATGGGGGATAATATAAAAAAAGGTGGCGAATCTTTTTGCTATCTCTGATTTTTGCAGTATCTTTGCATTCGGATTGATTCGCCCTAGGGTGATGACGTCTGTTTTTGTGGGTTAAAATAATAGCGTTTGCTGTTTATTCGATAAACGTTCAGGAAACTTGGCGGTGGAAAGAATGTATACATGAATAAATGTGCGAGCGCCTGCGATATACGTGGGCGTTCGACTTATCTGTATACATAGGTTTCCGCCAAGTACCTCTGAACGTGGATGAGTTGAACTGTCCACGTTCTTGCGTTTGGGTATTTGGTGGAGTCTTCGTTTTAAAGAATAGCATGCTACGCATTAAAACTATATTTAAGCTTTAATGCTATGGCAAAATCATTGATTGAAGAACTACCTCGCATTGCAAGCGAAGGTAGGCAAGAGGCTCAGCGCATCATCGAGCGATTGAGCAGTGGCACACGCATTGGGTTGCAAACCAATGAGCTGGTGTTGCCTCGTAAGGATGTCTCCGGATTCTTCCGTGGACAAGTTCCCAATATCCCTAATGCATTCAATGCCGCCCTGGATGGGGGTACTTGGATGAATCGTCTGGTATATGGTGATAATCTCCTGACCATGCAGGCACTGCTTGCCGGAGACCCTCAGACGGGCTTGCCTTCATTAAGAGGCAAAGTGGATTTGATCTACATCGACCCGCCGTTTGATTCTAAGGCGGATTATAGAACTCCGATTACATTACCAAATGCAAGTTTTTCTCAAAGACCAACTGTAATTGAGCAGTTTGCTTATGCGGATACATGGGAAGATGGTACTATTTCGTATCTTAAAATGTTATATCCGCGTTTGATGATAATGAAAGAATTGTTATCAGAACGAGGAAGTATATTCGTTCATATTGATTGGCATGTAGGGGCTTATGTAAAAGCCATATTAGATGATATTTTTGGAAAAGAAAATTTTAGAAATGAAATAACATGGTATTATCCTAATTCTGGTCTAAAAGCTCGTTCTAAGAAATTTCATCAAGTAACGGACACTATTTTTTATTACGTTAAATCAATTGATAATTTTACTTTTCATCATATTTTCAAGAAACGAAAAGATGGGCAAAGTAAACAAGCAAAACGTAAATTTAATCCTATAACTAAGAAAGCTGATATGGTTAGGGATGAGAATGGAAAGATTGTGTATCAAATAACGGATGAAGTTTTGGAAAATTCATTATGGGAAGTTGCAAGTTTAAGTAATAATCCAGTTGAATCTGTCGGCTACGCCACCCAAAAGCCCGAAGCCCTCCTCGAACGTATCATCAAGGCATCTTCCAACGAAGGCGACCTTGTCTGCGATTTCTTCGGTGGCAGCGGCACCACAGCAGCGGTAGCCGAGAAGCTGGGCCGTCGCTGGATTACCTGTGACATCGGCAAGCCGGCATCCCTCGTCATGCGCAAGCGTTTCATCGACCAGGAAGTAAATCCGTTCCTCTATCAGAGCATCGGCGACTATCAGAAAGAGGCTTTCCATAACAACAAGAAACTCCGCCGAGTGGGCGATCTCTCTCAGGTAGTCTTAGGCCTCTTCGGTGCCTTACCATTCTCTCCAGAGCAGGTGAGCGACAGAAACTTCGGTTACGTCAAGGGCACACGAAATCTGGTGATGGTGGATAGTCCAAACCGCCTGACCACTGCTGCTACCGTTCGTCGTGCCGTGGAAGCAAAGGCTTCTCTGCTTGGCGGCGACTGGGATAAAGTCATCGTGCTCGGCTGGAACTTCGCCTTCGACATCTCGCAAGCCATCGAGAAATATAAGAACAGCAATGTAGAGGTGCTGGTGATTCCGCCCGATCTGCTCGACAAGCTATCTAAGAAGGGTTTCAAGAAGCTCATCGCCGACAAAACTGTCCGCTTCTCTTCTTTGCAATATCTGGTGGTGAACCCTGTGGAGGTAACCGTGAACGGCAATGGCGAGGATGAACTCGACATCAGTCTCAGCAACTATGTGCTGCTCTCGCCAGATAATATCCCGTTGGACGATAAGGACAAGGAGAATTTGCAGAAGGTGATGGAGCAGGACCCTCTCTCGCTGATAGAATATTGGAGCATCGACCCTGATTATGACGGCGAGACATTCCGCAGCACCTGGCAGGATTATCGTGAGAACGTGGATAACGACAGCGACCCGCTGCACTGCGTATATTCCACCCGAATTGCCATGCCGCATAAGGACGAGCGAAAAGTCTGCGTCAAGGCGGTGGATGTGTTCGGATTCGAGAGTCAGGTTATCCTGGATGTGAAGTGTTAGTATGAAGAACGAATAGGAGATTACGACTATGGCTATCAATTCAAGTAATATATCTTTGGAATTGGCGCATCGACTCACCGATGTGGTCAATGCCGCCTGGAAGAGTGGGGAGATGCTGGAGAAGGTGACCCCAACCACCGCCTCGCTCTTGAACTACTGGTTTGGAGAGGGTTTCTGCAACGAGCGTGCGAGAAATTTCCATGAGGGTCAGCGTCAGGCTATCCTCAACATCATCTATCTGCACGAAGTGATGGGAGAAAACTGCGTGATGGATGCTTACCAGGGCATCATCCCGGAACTGATGGATAGGGCCGACCTGGCTCAGCTTGCCAAGCCTAAATATCAGATGCCTAAGTATGCTGTGAAGATGGCTACGGGCACGGGAAAGACGTGGGTGATGCATGCCCTGATAATCTGGCAGATGCTGAATGCCCGGCACGAGGATGTGGAGAGCGGACGATTTACGCAGAAGTTCCTGATTGTGGCTCCGGGTCTGATTGTTTACGACCGTCTGCTGGATGCCTTCTGCGGCAGAAAGAAGCGAGATGAGGAATATCGCGACCCTCAGACCAACGACTACTACATGAACCAGGAGGTGTTCATTCCCGAGCGTTATCGTGACGAGGTGTTTTCGTTCATCCAGAACAATGTGGTGACCAAGGAAGATGGCATCGGCAGGAAGACCACCGGAGAGGGACTGATTGCCCTGACCAACTGGCATCTGTTTGAAAATCAGATGGAAGAGAAGGAACAGGATGAGGATGTGGACGATTCCAGCACGGTGACACCTGCTGAAATCATCAGCGACCTGTTGCCTATCCGTCCGGGCAAGTCGGCGGGCAACGACCTCGGCATGCTCGACCGCCGTGCCCTGGGTGGCACAGAACTGGAATATCTGGCGGGTTTAAAGGATTTGATGGTAATCAATGATGAGGCTCATCATATCCACGAAATCAAGCGTAATGGTGAAACCGAGGAGGTGGAATGGCAAAGAGGCTTGAATGCCATCAGCGCCACCAAGGGCACCCGTTTCATACAGGTGGACTTCTCGGCTACCCCTTTTGATACGAAGGGAACGGGAGAGAAGCAGGTGAAACTCTTCTTCCCGCATATCATCGTTAATTTCGACTTGCCGATGGCGATGAAGCAGGGACTGGTGAAGCTGCTGCTGCTCGACCGTCGGCAGGAACTCACCGACCTGGAGAACCTGGATTACAACGCCGAGCGTGATGAGCAGGGAAAGGTAGTGGGACTGAGCGAAGGCCAGCGCATGATGCTCCGTGCCGGATTGACCAAGCTGAACAAGCTGGAAGAAGAATTCCTGAAGAATGATGCGTCAAAGAACCCGAAGATGCTCATCGTCTGCCAGGACACCACGGTATCTCCTTTTGTAGAAGAATTCCTGAAGTCGGAAGGTCTGGAAGAAGAAGACATCGTTACCATCGACAGCAACAAGCAGGGCGAGGTGAAGGATGAGGAATGGCAGGAAATCAAGAAGAAGCTCTTCGATATAGATAGGTATAAGAGTCCGAAGGTGGTCATCTCGGTGCTGATGCTCCGTGAGGGCTTCGACGTCAACAATATCTGTGTGCTCGTTCCGCTGCGTTCTTCGCAGGCGCCAATCCTGCTGGAGCAGTTGGTGGGTAGAGGCTTGCGACTGATGTGGCGAGAGTCTGATTACATCGACATCAAGCGTGAAGACCGCCTGAGGGTGTTGAAGAATCATCAGCCTCCCCGCACCTATATCGATACCTTGTCTATCGTGGAGCATCCGGCTTTCATCAAGTTCTATGATGATTTGCAGGATCAGGGCTTGGTGGCTGTGGATGAAGGCGATGTGGGTGTCGGAGGAGCCACAGGCGATATCCTTACCGTGGGACTTCGTGAGGATTACGGGAAGTATGATTTCCAATGGCCGGTTATCCTGCATGATTCCATCGATGAATTTGAGGATGCAGAGATAGATCTGGATGATTTAGAGCCGTTTACGATGTATCCGCTGCCTTTGCTCCGCAAGTTCCTGGCAAAAGAGGGCGAGACCTTCGTATCGCAGGAATCTCTGACCAAGACTACCTTTGGTAAGTATAAGGTGACGGCCAATCTCTTCAATGCCAGCGGATATAATGAGTATCTGCAGAAATTGCTGAGGGTAGTAACCCTGCGCTTTGAGAACTGTCGCCGCCAGGGGTTCCCGACCATTCAGATTAATGGTGCCCAAACGGTACAGGTGATGGACTGGTACATCCGTGAAAAGCTTTTCTCCGTACCTTTCAATCCGTTCCAGGGCAACGACTGGAAGATATTGCTGGCTAAGGATGGCATCGTGACGAAGCATATCGTGGAGCAGTTTGCCGTGGCCATCTATAAGATGCAGAACCGCCTGACAACAATCAATGCCGAGGTGAGTCATACGGATTTCTCTTCGCTCAGAGCCATCAAGATGAGAGAGTCTTACTCGATGGAGGTACAGAAGTGCATCTATCCCCGACTGGGTTATCCATCTCATGGCGGAGGATTAGAAAAGGCATTCATCGAGTTTCTGGACAGGGATGCCGAGGTGGAAAGATTCCTGAAGATTAATGAGAATGGCCATTCGTTTGCCATCATCTTCTATGTGAGGAAGGATGGCTTGATGGCTACCTATCATCCTGACTTCATCGTGGCTACGGCTGATAAGGTTTATCTGATTGAGACCAAGGGCGACGACAAGGTGGACGACGTGAACGTGCGTCAGAAACAGACGGCTACCATTGAGTGGATTAAGAAAATCAATGCCTTGGAGCCTGAGGATAGGATGAATCGCACCTGGGAGTATGTATTGGTAGGCGAGAGCGTGTTCTATTCGTTGAGTGGAAGTGGTGCTACGATTACTGATATCTGCAATATGTGTAAGGTTTCGTATTCAGTGGCAACGGGCAATCTGTTTGATATGTAAAGGGCAAATGCTATGAATAAAGCATTTGCTGTAATAATAAAGCATTTGCTGTAATAATAAAGCTATTACTGTAATAATGTTAAAGAAAGCCAGCCTTTTCGCAGGAGAAGGCTGGCTTTGTTTTTCTTTTTGCGTGAGGAATTTATCCGCATAATCCATTAAAATTCAGTATTCTCTGCCATTTTCTTTCAGATTTTCTTGCGGTTTCCAATCTTTCTTTGTAACTTTGCATCATCTTTATATAAGAATCGTGGAACTTTAAAAACGAAAGAAATATGGAGGAAAAGAAATATCATATCGAGGAATTCAAGATTGCAGGGGATAAGGTCTGTGAGCCATCGCCTGCCTGTCGTTCTATGGCATCATCAGTATCATCCGAATTATGGGATGAGGCTTACGACACTGATTCCTATCCTATGGGGCGCTCGCTGGAGCAGGTGATGGAGCATTGCGCAGAAATAGACAAGCACTTGGATGACCCGAACTATGGAATGTCGTGGGAGGAATTTAATGCTCATTTACGTAAAACGATTCCAGGATGGTTGTAAGACAGGATGAGGTCTTCATGCAGGAATTTCAGAAATGTCTTGTTTTTGCATTAGAAGAGTTTGGAAAGAAGACGGTTGGGAGATGGCAAGAGCAGATATCTCGTATCATGCATCGGTTGAAAATGATGCCTGAGAGTTATCCGTTTGTGCCTGAACTGCAGAAATGGAGAAAGTATCGTGGTGCCATCATCATGAAGAACTTCAAGATTATCTATTTCTACAATGAAGAGAAAGATATCCTCTGGCTGGTGGATCTCTGGGATTTGCGTCAAGATCCTCGTAAGCTGAACCTGCGAGCCAGGAGGATAGAAAGAAAGGATTATCATTAGTCTTCATGATAAACAAAAGAACCCGCCAGGTGTCCCAACGGATTTTGAATCCGGCATAGGGAATGTTCGACCATTTTGGGTATGGCGGATTTGCAATCCGCCTCACCTGGATGGGCAAAAAAGGATTTGCAATCTTGCTTGCTGCGGATTGCAAATCCGCAGATTCTAAAGAGGTTAGGTCATTTTTTTGACGACGGATTTCAAATCCGTCGGAGCGCCTAGCGGGCTTTAACCGACGGGAATTTATCTTAAAAATGCTAATAAGATGTCGTTTCTCTTTGCCGGATGAAAATAAATCCTTACCTTTGCATAGCATTTAAAGCATGTGGAGATTACCGACGAAAGTTTAAAAAGAGAAAATATAAAAGAGAGACGAAAATGAAATTGAAATTCTTGAAATTGAGATTCTTGAAATTGATGCTGCTGCTCTTCATCCTGCCTTTGCAGATGCTGGCGGCAGAACTGGGAGAGGCGGGCAAGCTGTTGGCGGCGCTGCCTGGTGTGAGTGATGTGGAAACGCTGAAGAGTACGCATTTCCCGGAAAAGTATGTGTTCTTCATCAAACAGCAACTGGATGCCAAGGATACTTCCAAGGGTAGTTTTGAGCAGCGAGTGATACTCTGTCACAGAGGATTCGACCGTCCTACCGTGCTCGTAACTGAAGGCTACAACGCCAAGTATGCATTGCGCGAGGGATACATCGAGGAACTTTCCAAGCTCTTCGATACCAACATCATCACCGTGGAGTACCGCTATTTCGACAAGTCGATGCCTAGTCCTTGCAACTGGGATTACCTCACCGTGGAGAACTCGCTCTACGATCTGCACCACGTAAACCAGACTCTGCATGCGATGTACAAGGGCAAGTGGATTGCCACGGGTATCAGTAAGGGCGGACAGACCACGATGTTCTACCGCGCCTACTTCCCGAATGATGTGGACATCTCCGTGCCATACGTTGCACCGCTGAACAAGGGCGTGGAGGATGGCAGACACGAGAAGTTCCTGCAGCATGAGGTTTCTACCAAGGAGAACCGACAGAAGGTGCTCAACTTCCAGCTGCTGCTCTTCAAGCGCAAGGCTGCGCTGCTGCCGATGTTCGAGAAGTACTGCAGCGAGAAGCAGTATCGCTTCAATGCGCCTATCGCCGAGATTTTCGATTATTCGGTGTTTGAGTATGCCTTCGCCTTCTGGCAGTGGGGTGAGGATATCAGGAAGATTCCTACGAATGATACCACCGACGACCAGGTGTTCAAATACTGGATCAACATGTGTGAGCCGGAGTATTTTACCAACTACAATGCCACTGCATCTTTCGATGTGCAGGCTGCCAAAGAGTTGGGATATTACGGATATTACACCAAGCCATTCAAGAGATACCTGAGCATCAAGTCGCCAAAGGGTTATCTGAAGAAGCTGATGGTGCCTAAGGGTGCCGAGAACGTGGAGTTCTCGCCAAAGCTTTACAATTATACCGTGGATTTCCTGACTAAGAACGATCCGAAGATGGTGTATATTTATGGTGACATCGACCCATGGGGTGCATCGGGCATCTATGGTCTGCCTTTCACCAAGAACAAGAAGAACCTGCATGTCTATATGTGTCATGGCGGTTCACATCTCACCCGCATCCTGTCGTTCCCTGAGCCTACCAGACAGGAAATCATCGACTTGATAGGTGGATGGCTGAAGGAATAAGTCTTTTAAAAACAGATATAAAAAACAGATATAAAAAAAGCGTCTTGAAATCATTCAAGGCGCTTTTTTATATCTATATGTTTATCTTATCCGTTTGCGATATTTCCGAAGAAATCGAATGAGGCATCCCAATCCTTCCATACTGGCTCTCTGCCCAATTCCTTCAATCTCGCATTGATTACCTTGGCGGTACGCTCATCGCTCACGGTGAACTGCTCCAATGCCTGAGGATAAG
>ERZ1023706.153-NODE-153-length-15626-cov-16.216556_pt1 | contig 15626 bp, 10 predicted proteins | sample MGYA00380351_ERZ1023706 | MGnify/ENA primary metagenome ERZ1023706 (study PRJEB33179, sample SAMN07449038) | human gut metagenome | biome: Human-gut; feature: Human associated habitat; material: Faeces | host: Homo sapiens | place: India:Kasaragod | collected...
TTCTGCGTTTTGTAATCACTACCGGCAGTCTGGCTCTTTTGCTCCTTACAGGAAGCAACAAGGACCAAGATACATGTCAGTATCAAACTTCTAAACATTTTTTCTTTCATTTTCATAATGGCTTTCTACTATAACATTATTCTTTTTTTCCTTACCGTTACCCATGAGATAGGGCAAGAAGAATATTGATTAAATCTTTTATATTTTGGGTGCAAAGGTAGGGGTTTTCTTCGAAAGCTCTATTGTCTATGACATTCCAAGATTTGTCATATTAAAACCAAAAGAAGAATAAATGAGCAAAAAATTGATTTTTTTAAACAGAATTAGTCAATAAGAAACCAATTTTTAATCAAAAACTTATAGAATCAAGTTCATAATATACCTTATTATTTCGTATTCAAAACCAGTTTTCTGGCTTTCATCTTATCCGAAGAAACCATCAGTTGTTTACCAATCACAAATGACTTGTTTATGGGCCCGTAAAAACATAATTTTGAAAAAAACAACTTTAACGTACCATTAAATACCACTAAGAAAATAATTCTCCGTATTTTTGTATGGTCAATTCAAAAAAACGACGTATCTTTGCACTTGCAAACAAAAAAAAATAGAATGTCTATGCTGAACTTAACACATTACTTCCCGATAACCGACCCTACGTTGATCTTCTTCGTAGTGCTGCTCATCGTTCTCTTTGCCCCTATCATTATGGGTAAACTGCGTATTCCACACATCATTGGCATGGTGTTGGCAGGAATCGTTGTCGGCAAGTATGGACTGAATATCCTGGAACGAGACTCCTCCTTCGAACTGTTTGGAAAGGTGGGCCTCTACTACATCATGTTCCTCGCAGCCTTGGAGATGGACATGGAAGGTATGAAGAAAAACAAGTCGCGACTACTCATCTATGGCTTGCTTACCTGCTTCATTCCGTTTACGCTGACCTATTTCATGAGCATCCACCTGCTCCACTACTCCACCAAAGCCTCACTCCTCCTCAGCTGTATCATGGCTTCCAATACGCTGATAGCCTACCCGATAGTTTCGAGATACGGATTGCAGCAGAAACCGAGTGTCACGCTGAGTGTCGGGTCCAGTATGCTTTCGCTTCTGATAGCGTTGGTCATCTTAGCAGGTCTCGTTGCCTCGTTTGGCGAGCATGACGGCGTACTCTTCTGGATATTCTTCGCCGCCAAGTTTGCAGCCTATTGCGGTTTTATGATATTCCTCATCCCCCGTCTTACCCGCTGGTTTCTGCGCCGCTACAGTGATGCCGTCATGCAGTTCATCTTCGTCATGGCGATGCTTTTCATGAGTGCAGCCTTATCCCAGATAGTAGGCATCGAGGGCGTGTTCGGAGCTTTCTTTGCCGGACTCATCCTCAACAGATACATTCCCCACGTATCTCCGCTCATGAACCGCTTGGAGTTCATCGGCAATGCCCTTTTCATCCCTTATTTCCTGATAGGAGTAGGCATGCTCATCAATGTCAACCTGCTCTTCCAGGGCGGTCATATCCTCTGGGTAATCTTCTGCATCGTCTTTTTCGGAACGTTAGGCAAAGCCATAGCAGCCTATGCAGCATGCCTCGGTTTCCGCCTTCCGCTTTCCTCAGGCCACATGATGTTTGGACTCACCTCTGCCCACGCAGCCGGCAGTATCGCCATGGTCATGGTCGGAATGAATATCCTCATCGGTCCCAACACTTATCTGGTGAATGATGACATGCTCAATGGCGTGGTCATTATGATCCTCTTTACCTGCATCATCTCCTCGCTCCTCACCGACTGGTCGTCCCAGAAGATTATCCTCCGAGACAAGGAATTGCCGGAAGCTGAAGACGAGAAGAAAGGCAATGACGAGAAGATTCTCATCCCTGTGAGATACCCAGAATATGCCGACAGCCTGATGGATTTGGCACTTTTAGTAAGAAATCAGAAACTGAACCGTGGACTGGTTTGTCTGAACGTGGTTTACGATGATAAGGACATGCGATACAATCAGGAACAGGGCAGACAACTGCTCGACCATTGCAGCCAATTAGCAGCAGCTACCGATGTGATGACCCAGACACAAGTACGTATTGCTGCCAACATTGCCAATGGTATCAAGCATGCTTTCAACGAGTTCCAATGCTCTGAGATTATCATCGGCATGCACATGCATCCGGAGCGTTCTCCGAAATTCTGGGGCGAATTCCATCAGAGTCTTTTCAATGGTTTGAGCCGACAGATCATCATGGCTCGCGTCATACAACCATTGAATACAATACGCAGAATCCAGGTAGCCGTACCATCACGAGCTGAGTTTGAACCGGGCTTTTACCGCTGGCTTGAACGCCTCAGCCGAATGGCAGGAAATCTCGACTGCCGCATCCAGTTTCATGGTCGCACCGAAACCTTGGCGCTCATCAATGAGTACATACAGAACCGTCATCATGAAGTGCGTGCCGACTATGCCTTGATGAACCATTGGAACGAAATGCCACAGTTGGCAGCCCAGATTTCCAACGACCACATGTTGGTAGTGATTACTGCCCGCAAGGGAACAGTATCCTACAAGACAGCCCTGGAACGTCTGCCAGAGGAAATCACCCGCTTCTTCTCGGGCACCAATCTGATGATTATCTTCCCAGACCAGTATGGCGATTCATCCGGTGATCAACTTACCTTCGCAGAGCCACAGCACCAGGAGGAAATCAGTGCTTACGAGGCATTGAGTCAATGGCTCAGAAAGAAAATGAGACGGTAAAATAGAGAGCTAATTCCTTCTTCACATCGAAGCAAGGACAGGCCTTGGCGGAAAACTCATTGTGGCCGTGGATGGTGGCGTGAGGGAATTCCTCCTTCAGCTGACCGATGAGATCCAGCAGGGCAGCCTTCTGTTCAATGGTTCGGGTGTCCTTCGGTTTGCCATCCTTGGATAAACCGCCAATGTAACAGATGCCGATGCTGATAGCATTATGCCCCTTGCAGTGGGCACCGATTTCAGACAAAGAACGGCCTACGTGAATGTCGCCGTTGCGGTAGATGACGAAATGATAACCGATTTTTCTGAAACCGCGCGCTCTGTGCCAGCGGTCGATGTCGGCAACTGTGTAGTCCTTATCTTCTTTGGTAGCACTACAATGAATGATGATTTCCTTGATAATACGCATATTGTTATGAATTAAATTTTAGAAAAGATATACAGAACTCAGAGGGATTTCATTCTGCTCAATGTCCTGAATAATCAGCCTGATATCTTCACCTTTCCCTATAGCTCCTTCCAATACCTTATAGAGATCAAGGTAACAATCAAATGTATGAAGCAACAGACCTGCGGGACCAGCCTTCCCGATGATGATGCTACCATGTTTCAGCGTGAAAGCCCCATTGCCAGGCATGAAGAACGGGATGCGAGATGCAGTCTTTATGGGGCGGGCGTCTATCTTTCTAATCACAGGAACATTGATAAGCTCCTTATCAATCGGAGAATCCATCCATTTCTTCCTGTAATTTTTGTTAAACATGATTTCAACCTTGTATTCACCGGCAGGCAAATGGCGAGTAGGATGCTCTAATGTTCTATACACAAGTATCCCTTCTACGAGTATAGTGCCCATTAAGCCCCAGGGAGTACCAATTTGACGATATATATTTATTTCCATAATTTTAAAATTTTGAAAGTGATATTCGGGGGAAGTGAATCCCCCGAAAACGATTTTGACCGAAAATGACTTTGACCAAATGACCGGATTTGTGAGAGAATAATCCAGAAAGACAGATTTATACCGAAATATTAACTTTCTGGTAGTGCTTGTCTTTCAGTATCGTTACTAATCCCTGTTTTCTCCAATTTTTTAGCATTTGTCTTGCCGTCTCACGAGTCACATTCGTCCCTTTCACAGCAATGCTTTGTTGCAGAGCCTGTTCAAATGTGAAGTTGGTATCCAAGCGTTCAAAGATAGAATCATTCTTGCCACGTTTGGAACGCTCTAAAGAAGCCTGTCCATTGTAGTTTTTGGAAGAAAAAGCATCCTCTATGCGCTGACGGAAGAAGTAGAGAGCATTCTCCAACTGATAGTCGGCTAAGGTGTCGAAAACAGAAAGCATCGCTGGTGTCTGCGTTCTTACGATCATCTCTTTCCACAAGTTGGGATGCTCCTTCAACTTCTTTTCTGCTCCATTCAATCCATGTTTATGAATCAATATCTCAGCCACTTTGCAGAGCATCAGGCAGGTCATCATCCTCATGGTGGTAGGACAGATACGGAAACGCTGGCGAGCTTTCACCTTGTCGTCATTCTTCATCGTTTCCAGTCTTATCAGCTCCAACCATTCTCTACCTCTTTCCTCCAACTTGGGCAACTCCACTTCTCCGTTCATCAGCGGCAGCAGATGGGCTATCTGGATGATGCGTTCCTTCTGTCGATCTTTCAGAACATAGAGATTTTCCGTGAGCGGTGTGAAGGTATTATCGGGAGTTCGAGCCACTACGATACGGCTTTGAAAACCATCCGTGTAGTTGCTCACTACACGATAGAGTGCATCAGGCGTTCCGCACATCACCACATTCCACAGAAGCCTTTCGATATGCACATTCACCGCCTCAGCACTTCTTGCCTCACGTTCATAGCTGGTGCCGTCGTAAGCCTGACGGAGCATCACGGAGAAATCGCTCATGGCCGATTTCCACTTCTGCGCCACGGTGTCGGCTTCCGGAGTGAAGGAGAAGGCATGTTTGCCTTCGGTGTTGGCAAGACGTTCAGCGAGATTGGCCACGGTATTGTTCAGCGTCAGACATCTGATAGGCAATTTCGGCTCTTCGGGCTGCTCCTTCTTGTTCTTTGCCGCACGCTTCTTGACTCTCCAGTCCTCCTCCGTCTGCAGATACATCTTGTCCATATCCTTCAATTCTTTCGTCCAGGTGTTGATAATCGGGTCAATACTACCCTTTCCTGAGGCGAAATCTCCTGCAATATAGGAGATGAGATTGAGCGAGTTCATCTTGCCGTGCACGCTTACCTTTACACCTGTGGCAAGCATTCCGATGACCGGGCAGATAGCAGAGATGACAGGCATGGCGAGGGCTGGGCCCACAGCATCAACCGAATCCTTGATACCTTGCGGCAGTTTCGGCAGGGCATTATAGTAGAACTGGTCGTCCTGCGCATTAGCTTCATCCAGCGCATTGATGAAAGCTTCATCGTCTTCATCCGTTCCAGTCGCTCCCGTTGCCGCATTCTTGTTCAGTTTCTCTTGTCGAATGGCAGACAATACGTCTTTCAGACGTTTCGGCATTTGCGTGATTTTCTCACTGAGTGCCGAGTTGATGCAAGCCATCTTTTCCTGATCAGGGAAACCATCGTAGCAGGGAATCACCTGAGCCATCAGATTGCGGTCGAAACCACAGATATGACGGAGATTAACGGCAAGCTCGAAGGTCAGCGTATTGCGATTGGATTTCACAGGTTCCTGACCGTCATTATACATCAGCCACCATTTGGCGATGATGTCGGAATAAGGAATTCCGAGATATTTGAGATCAGATGGGGCTGAAACTTTGGGAGTTCCAGCAGATGGGCTTGGAGCTTCATTCTTTCCTGTAGAAGCTGCAGGAGCAGTCGATCCTGTTTTCTTCTCTGAAGAGCCAGCTGAAGCGTTTCCGCCAAAAGTCGTAGCAGGGGCATTCTGTATCGGATTTTCCCAAGGCTTATAATGCTTGTTGGCTTTATGAGCACCTTCTGGCAGTTCCTCCTGCCCATACTTCTCTCGTTCCTCCAAAACCTTTGCTTCAGCTGCCACGGCAGCCTCGTCATAAGCATCCTGAAAGAGATGCGGCGAAAGAAAAAGCAAGTCTTCATCATCCGAAGTGGTGGTGAAGTAAACCCGGTTGATGTCGTGAGCCGACGTATCCATTTCACACTCCAGCATTGTAGCAATCCTCACTTGGTTCTCCAAGATGGTCTTGCCCTTTTCACGCTCAAATACCGCATGACCGCCCTGTCTTGCGCTGCGTTCCAGCATCAGAAGTCCGTATTTGCCCGGCTCCTTCAGCAGCAGTTTGGCAGCTTGGGCAAAAGCCTCCGGCTCATCCATATCAAATCCGAAAGCCGAACTTGGCAGTTTCATGCCTTTCACTACGCCCTGCGGATAATGCCCGGAATAATTAAACTGCACCAGTCTGCGTTTCGCAGCATCGCTTCCGGCACGAGCCTGACGCAAATTCGCCTTCTGCTCGTTGCTTCCACGCAGCTGCTTATATTCCTCTTCCGAGGTGATGGGACGGGCAACCTTGTGCCCGTTCTCCACCTTAATTAAATAACAGCTCATTCTGTTTCGTTCTTCATGTTTTAGTTCTACAATGTTTATTTAGTTTCTACAATGTTTAAAAATATTTATCGCATAAACAAACTTACTGCTTCAACTGTAGCTCTACTACGGCATTGGCAGCCTCTCTTGCTTCCTTTACGAGCGCCTTGCCGATATTGACCCCCTCGTCACTATACACTTTGAGGGTAAGCTGCACGGCATTGTCCTTCGTCTTGCTCACACGTCCGTGAGCCAATTTCTTGATAAGTTTAGACTGAGAGCGCGGCTTCGCTTTCGCAACGAAATCGAATGTGCCGTCGCTTAATTGCTGGGCAACGCCCTGTGAACGGAACCCTGGCACTTGGTCTCTCACGCCCTGCTGGTCAGGTGTAAAGAGAAAACACTTTCTCTCGTCATAGAAAGCCACACCGCCCAACTGTACATGATTGCAACCGTTATTCTGTTGCCCCAGATTGCAACCATTATTCTGCTGGTTGCAGTTTTTAGAATTATCTTTCTTCATATCTGAATTGAAATTTACGAGGAGAAACATCAGGAATGTTGCGCGCTTTACTTAAGAAAATCCTCCGTCCGTCCCAACTCAGATTAATAACTTGTTCCAGAACCCTCGCAGCCTTTCTCCCTGCGAAGCTCTTTTTACCTTTTTACTTTTTTACCTTTTTTACCTTTAAAAAGCCTTTTTACCCTTTTACCTTTAAAATATCCGTCACTAAGATGTCCTGATAAACCTGCCCATTGTGCTCATGGGTAGTAAAGCGGAGCGTAACAGCCACCAAATCGCCAGGATAGAATTTGCACTGAGCCGCATTCCCCAACATTGCCGCAGCGTACTGGTTCTCATACTTGCCGCCCATCTCCTGCAACACGATGATGCACTTCATCATCTGTCCGTTCTCACTTTTCTGACTCTGCACAGCGAAGGGCTCGCCCTGCTGCACCACTCGCATAATTTTTGTTTCCATAATAAAAAGAAACAAGACCTCGCCTTCCTTTTTAGGCTCATTAGTTAGCAGCTCCGATCTTGCTGAAAGCTGGTGCAAAGATACGGCAGCTAACTGAGGGAAACAATCGTTTTCCCAAAGGTTCCCCGAAAAACCCACGTTTTTGGGAAAAATCGGTCCCCTTTTGGGAAAAATCTGTTTGAAGGGAAAAATCGAGTAAAAAGCGAAGACAAAATTACATTCCTTAACATTAAAAATCTCCATTTTTCCCAAAGGCTCTTAAAAAAGTCTCACTTTTCTGATATTTTTCTTATCGTAAAGCGCTGATAATGTGATACTTATAGAATTGCCATCTGTTTTCCCAAGAAATTCCCAACCCTTGGGAAAAATAGAGGAAATATAGGTATAAAAACAGAAAAGCGACTCTCATGGCATGAGAATCGCTTATATGGGGTTTTATTTATGCATAACAGAAATCTCTCTTATACTCCTTTTCATCTTTCAATTTTAAGTGAAGATCAAAAGCAGTATTGTAATCAGGATCTGAATCTTTATACCATTGCATAAAGTCCTTGTTGTGGTTCATTTGCGTTTCCATCTTTCTGAAAGATTCGCTGATACATTTCTTCTCTGCATCAGGAAACATCTGGTTCATGCGGGCGGCAAAGGCATTTTTGTCCTGATCATCACGCACCATGTGGAACGTATATTTCATCAGACACCATACTATATACCATTTCTGCTGCGTATCAATATTGCCCTTAATCCAGAACTTCAATTTATTCTCCAACTTCACAGGATCTACCCAGTTCACAAAGAACGGATCGCCATGACGCTCATACTCATCAGCCTTAGCAATCTCATCCTCCCACATCTTATACTCACCCAAATACTTAAACAGGGTTTCAAACTCCTGGGGAGAAGCTTTTTCCTTAGAAAGAATATAGACAAATTCCTCCATATCCTCCTCATCCTGAATGTAGTTATCGTTCCAGTAAGCACACAATTTATAATTACCATAAGCTCCCATGGTATCATCCAAAACCTTGCGCAGAGATTCCGTGTTATAACCGATTCTTCTACTCTCCAGGTGGTGCTTCTTAACTCTTGCCACATGATGAAGATGCTCGGAAAGAAAAGACTCGTCAAACATTCGTTTGATATGGCGATAGATGATGCAACCCTCGTGATGAGAGCGCTTTAGTCTCGTTTGATAGATTGACAAAACATCCTTACTAATCTGGTCCATCAAACGCAGGCATTCCTTCACAGACATTGTCAAGCCCATAGAAATATAGTTTTCATGGCAGGGCTTAAACAGAGAAAAGGTAACAGGGGTTATCAGGTTCTCGTTCATCTCACATTGATTGAAAATCTCCTCGGCATCAGGAATCTGTTCATAGTTCTCCAAATCCGGAAAGAAGTTCAGATGCTTTCGGGCTATCACCTGAATTTCACGAAAAATAGGTTCTAATGACTCCGTGAAAATCTGCATGATCTCGTCGTCATAACATTTATAAATCGAGATATAAACTTTTTTATGGAGTGAATGAACGGTTTCCAGAAAATCGGTAAGATATTCAGTCAAGGTTTGATAAATACAAAAATAGTGTGTGAGTCTATTATGCTTGACGGCAAACCATTTAGAGTCGTCTATAACATGTTGAATCTCCTTACATAAAATTTCTATTTCTCTCTTAAATAGGTTTACATCAGTTATGGTAATAGGAATGTATTTCCTCACTCCTGTCGCCTCGTCCATTACGAGCAAATCGTCTTCAGTTTTAATTTGTAGAAGGTCATTGTAATCGCAATAGTATTTGGGTAGTTGTTCTATCGCCATTGTATTGCTTTTAGTATGAATTGATTTACAAAAAAGCGGCGTGAGAGTCCCTGTAAGCACCGGTATTCTGGCACCTGCAAGAGCCTTCGACAAGGTACAAACAAGTACTGCCCACGCCGTGGAGGAGTGGACGCCTTGCTGTCACCGTCTTCTTGTCGATTTTTCTTGAATTTGCAGGTTCTGAATACCGTAGAAGTGCAGTTATTCAGCGTCTATTGGATTATTATGTTGTTATTTTCTTTACTTTCTGTTTCTTAATCTAAAATTTTAAAGGGTTTATAATACATTTTCTTCCTGATCTGCCCAGTGGTCGCATTGCCGCATCACGGTTTCCAATGCCTTTTCTGCTCCCTCAGGCGGATACTTATACTTCTTGAGCAGTCGCTTCACCATCACACGCATCTTGGCTCTTGCCGACTCTTTGCGGTTCCAGTCGATGGTGCGGTTGCGGTGCAGTACCTCCGTCAGTTCCTTGGTGAGCGCCACAAACTCCTCGTCAGAGTAAGCCTGTCTGACTCCTTCCGGTGTGGAGAGTGCATCATAGAATGCCTTCTCTTCAGGCGAAAGTCCTAAGCTGTTGCCTTCTTCCTCTGCCTTCTTGAATTGCTGCGCCATCTTCAGCAGCTCCTCTATCACTTCCTCGTTGGTGAGCAAGCCTTTCAGGTAGTTGGAGAGACTCCGGCTGAGCATATCAGAGAAGAGGTCGCTCTGTATCACGTTGGTTTTCTGCTGTTGCTTGATTTTCTCCTTCATCAGTTTGGTGAGCAGTTCCACAGCGAGATTGCGCTCCTTCATGTTCTTCACCTCCTTGATGAAAGCTTCGTCGAAGAGCGAGAACTCTATCTGGCGGTCGCCGAAGAGATTGATCACTCCGTCGCTCTTCACGCTCTGCCTCAGCAGTTCACCTATACGCTCATTGATTTCATGTCGGCTCACCTTGCCCTTCTGTGCTAATTTGAGCATCATCACGCGCAGCGCATCCATATAGCACACCTCCGCTTTCTGCTGCTCATCGAGGAGCGAACGGCAAAGGGTGGTGGCATTATGCAGCTGGGCACTGTGCTCCATGAAATCCTTCTTGCGCTGAACCATGGCTGGAGAACTCAGGAAGTTGGCACCGCCCGTGATGGCTGAAGCCCGCTTCACATTGTCCTGCTCGAAGAAGCCGGAATAGTCGAAACCATGCAACTGATCACGGCAGATTTCCATCTCTTCCTTCCATTTCACCTTGGCGGTCTTGGCGATGTCGGGGTCGCCGAAGCGACGGCGGTCTCGGTTGGTGTACTGCTGCATGGCATTCTTCAATGCCTGCGCAATACCTACGTAATCCACTATCAGTCCACCTTCCTTCTTCTCGCCATCCTCGGTCTGGAACACTCGGTTCACCCGGGCTATGGCTTGCATCAGGTTGTGGCCGCTCATCGGCTTATACACATACATGGTGGCGAGCGATGGAACGTCAAATCCCGTCAGCCACATATCTCTCACGATGGCTATCTTCATCGGGTCGTCGTTGTCCTTGAACTTGCGTGCCAGCTCCTTCTTGTAGGCTTCGTTGCCTATAATCGGTTGCCAGTCGGCAGGGTCTTGGTTCGAACCGCTCATCACCACTTTCACTTTCTCCGTCCAGTCTGGTCGAAGTTCAAGTATCTTGCGGTAGATTTTGATGGCGATAGGTCGGGTGAGCGCCACGATCATGGCCTTACCGGTGAGTATCTGCGCTCGGTTTTCCTCGTAGTGCCGGATGATGTCCTTTACCAAGGTGTCGATGGTGGCATCTTCGCCCAAGATTACTTCCAGTCGGCTATGCTCCTGCTTTGCCCTCCTGATCTGTTCCTCTGTGGCTCCATCTTCCTCCAACTTGTCAAACTCATCATTCAGCAGTTGCATCGTCTCCTCGTCCAGATTGAGGTTGACCACCCTACTCTCGTAAAATACGGGGCGTGTGGCTCCATCATCCACTGCCTGACTCATGTCATATACGTCGATGTAGTTGCCGAAAACCTCCTCCGTATCTCGGTCTCGGTCGCTGATAGGCGTACCTGTAAATCCGATAAACGAGGCACCTGTCAGGGCTTCTCTCATCTTCCGGCTGAATCCCTTCTTCATCGTCAGACTCTTGGCATCCCAGTGCTCATCGCCGTATTGCGAGCGGTGCGCCTCGTCGGTCATCACGATGATGTTGCGACGGGTGGAGAGTGCTTCATCGCCTTCATCAAACTTCTGGATGGTGGTGAAGATGATGCCGCCACTCTTGCGCCCCTGCAGCAGATGACCTAAGTCTTCACGGCTCTGGGCGTTCACGGGTTCCTGACGGAGGAAGTCCTTGCAGCGGCAGAACTGACCGAAGAGCTGATTGTCGAGGTCTTTGCGGTCGGTCACCACTACGATGGTTACTTCGGGCAGTCGCTGCACCAACTGGTGGGCATAGAACACCATGGAGAGGCTCTTGCCCGAACCCTGCGTGTGCCAGAACACACCGATTTTTCCGTTGCCTTCCACCGCCGTGCGAGTCCTTTGCAGGGCTTTGCCTACGGCATAGTACTGATGGTAGGCGGTAAGAATCTTGGCGTATTTGCCCTGATTCTTGTCGAAGCAGATATAGTTCTGCAGGATGTCGAGCAACCTTTCTTGCTGGAACATTCCGAGGAAGAAAGTACGGTAGTCGGCCATGAGGGTTGACTCATACGCCCCGTCCACGGTTTTCCATTCCATGTAGCGGTCTTGCTTGGCGGTGATGGTTCCGGCACGAGTTTCGCTCATGTCGCTGATCACGTTGAAAGCATTGTAGCTGAAGAGGCTCGGCACGCTCTGCTGATAGTTTTTGATCTGCTTGAAAGCATCGTCGATGGAAGCATCTTCGGAGGTGGCGCTTTTCAGTTCCACCACCACGAGAGGCAATCCATTGACCATCACCACCATATCGCAGCGCTTGCTCTTATATTCCTCCACACGCCATTGGTTCACTACCTTGAAGAGGTTTCTTTCAGGATGGTCGAAGTCGATGAGCCTCATCAGGACCGTCCGTTCTTCTCCGTCCTGAGTATATCCCACCTCCATGCCGTTCTGCATCCACAGGGTAAACTGCTCGTTGTTTTGTTCTAAAGTACCGATATGAATGTCTGTGATTTTCTTGATTCCATCATCCATTAAATCGGCTGGCAGTTCGGGATTGAGTCGTCGCATAGAGGCAACCAAATCGGCACGATAGAAAGGCTCCTTGATGTCGCGTTCCACATCGTACCCGCATTCATACGCATAGCCCAGTTCGTCTCTGAACAGGGCGATGAGCGTTTGCTCGTATGCGTCTTCGGTGAATTTCTTGTCGTCTGCCATTATCTTATATTTTTATATTTTCGTCTCGTTATTCCTTATTCCGGAGTCGCTTTTTCAAGAAGCTCCAATATCAGGAGAAGGTTTTTTCGTTTCTTGAGGAGTTCAGAGAGTTTGGCTTCTTCTTTCTGCTTTATTGACTGATATACCCCCGCTTGTTCCTCATAAAATTTCAGATCTGCTTCAGCAGGAATCAAAACTGGTTCATTTTCAAATCCGTTCGTGATGCCCTGATCATATTTAGATTTCCAAGCATAATAAACATAATGACTGAACTGGTAAGAAGTTTCCAATACCTTGTCGAGGTTGATATTCTCTGTCTTTTGCTTGTATTTCTTGAGCAAGTCGGTAAAGGTTCCTACTTTCCATCCTTCGGGGATCATTCCCAATTCACTTTCCACCAACCGCTCATCCTTGTAAGGATTGAAATCTACGAAACAATAGACGAATTCATCTTGTTTCAGTTTCTCCAAATCAGCAATGATCTGTTTGATCATTTTAATCTTACTCTCAAGCAAATTCTTTTGCTCGAATAATTTTTCAATGTCTTTATTTCTGTTTCCCATAATTTGTTGTTATTATTATGTTTATTAATCTTTTCTTTTTCTTTCCGTTCCTCCCAGATTGTTATTCCGGGATTTCCAGTTCGCCCGACATGAGGCGAGGGAGAAGGGTGTCGCGGAGGAGGGAGAGGGTGCGATTCTCTATATGAATAGAAATAATTTTATCCATTATAGAATCAGAAAACATTGAAAATTTTTTCCTAGCATCTTTCGAAGGAATAACCATAGGAAGTTTCGAAGCTTCTACAGGGCTTAAATTAGCCTGTGCTGTTCCACGAGATATGCTAATCAATAATTCTTTTGTTTCCTTTAACCTAAATAAAGCGTAAGAAAATGAGTTGTCGAAACTTTCCTTTGCTTTAATTTTAGCCACTCTTTGGTTTAATAAGAGATGGGGTTCTGTAACAAGACAACATCTTCCAACATTCCCTGTCAAAGAAAGCAATATGTCTCCACTTTGTAATTTACAATAAGCGGGCATCTTCGTTGGATACTCTGAAATCTTTGAAGAACCTTCTGATAACAAACAACCATCTTGAACAGATTTGATTGTTATTATCTTATATTCACCATATTCTGAAAAATCCTTTGATGAAAAAGCAAAACCATTTTGAAACTCAACAATGTCTCCTATGCTTCCTACTTTCCATCCTTCCGGAATCATTCCCAATTCACTATCCACGAACTTACCATCCTTGAAAGGCTCAAAGTCAACGAACCAATTCTTGAAAATAGCCTGCGCCATCTCCTCCAAGTCAGCATTGATCTTGTTGTTCAACTCTATCTTACGGTCGAGAGAGGAAAGGATGGAAGCAATGCGGCGCTGGTCCTCTTTCTCTGATGGGATTTCTATTTCCCAATTCATAATTTGCTGTTTGTCACCTCTTGGCATTTTACTTCCATTTGCACCAGACATAACATAAGCAAAAAATAAATCTTGGCTTAATAAATAATATAGAAATTCTGCATCTACATTATTATTAGCTCTAATACATAAGACATCATTACTGCAACATCCCCTTCTGTCTGCCTTCCATATTTTTTTAAAGTATGGTCTAATATTTGAAATCAAGATATCATTTTCTTGAAATTCAGTTACTTTACCACTTGGAAATGAAGATGCGACTGTTATTCCACCCTTTTCAGGTAACATATTTTCAGTTGAAATATAGTCTTCTATGGAATAGTTGGATGTCTCCACTTTTGTCTTTACGTATGAACATATATCTTGAAGCTCCATACTTTACACCTCCCATCCAATTTTTTTCAACTGCATTCTGATCTCCTCTTCCTGCTTCTTGCTTTCCTCAAACAGTTGCTTCAGCTCTCCGGTGAGATTCGTCATTTTCTCCTCAAATGGCACTCCGTCGCCTTCGTCTTCGGCGATTCCTACGTATCTTCCCGGAGTCAGGATGAAGTCCTGAGCAGCAATCTGCTCGGTGGTGCATACGGCACAGAAGCCCTTTTCATCCTCCAAGGTTCCCTGCTGGAACGCATGGAAGGTGTCGGTAATCTTCTTAATATCTGTATCTGGCATCAACTCACGCAACTTGCGAGTCACCATGGAGCCTAAGTTGCGAGCATCGATAAACACGGTCTTGCCCTTCTGCGCCTTGTTGCGACTGATAAACCAAAGGCTTACAGGAATACCGGTGCTATAAAACAACTGCGAAGGCAAAGCCACGATTCCCTCTACCAGGTCGGCTTCGATAATGGCTTGGCGAATCTGTCCCTCGCCGCCACTCTGACTCGAAAGCGCACCATTCGCCAGAACCAAACCTATCTTTCCGTTTGGTGCCAGATGGTGAATCATGTGCTGCATCCACGCAAAGTTGGCGTTGCCAGCTGGTGGCAAACCATACTGCCAGCGCACATCTTCCTGAAGCGCACTCTGTCCCCAGTCGCTGAGGTTGAAAGGAGGATTGGCAAGAATGAAATCTGCCTTCAGCGTAGGGTGCTGGTCATCATAGAAAGTGTCGGCAAAGACATTGCCCAAGTTCGCATCCAAACCACGAATGGCAAGGTTCATGTGCGCCATCTTCCACGTATCTGGGTTGGCCTCCTGACCGTAGATACTGATCTTGCGCAGGTTTCCCTTGTGTCGCTCGATAAACTTGGCGCTCTGCACAAACATACCGCCCGAACCGCAGCAAGGGTCATAGACTCTGCCCTCGTAAGGTTCAAGGATTTCTACCAGCGTGCGCACAATGCAGGACGGCGTATAGAACTCGCCGCCATTCTTGCCCTCCAAGGAAGCAAACTGCTGCAAGCAGTATTCGTAGGTTCTGCCTAAGAGGTCTTTCTCATCGCCAGCATCATGCATTTCTATGTTCGTAAAGAGATCCACCACATCACCCAAGCGGCGCTTATCCAGCTCCTGACGGGCGAAATTCTTAGGCAGAATTCCCTTCAGTCTTTCGTTTTCACGCTCAATGGCAGTCAGCGCATCATCTATCACCACACCGATTTCAGGCAGGTGGGCAGCAGCACTAATCTTGCTCCAGCGAGCCTCAGCAGGCACGAAGAAGATGTTCTCGGCAGTGTATTCGTCCTTATCTTCCGGGTCGGCGTATTCGTCGCCCTGCAGCTCCTGAAACTTCTGTTCGAAGCGGTCGCTGATGTATTTCAGAAA
>ERZ1023706.161-NODE-161-length-15200-cov-17.745461_pt1 | contig 15200 bp, 7 predicted proteins | sample MGYA00380351_ERZ1023706 | MGnify/ENA primary metagenome ERZ1023706 (study PRJEB33179, sample SAMN07449038) | human gut metagenome | biome: Human-gut; feature: Human associated habitat; material: Faeces | host: Homo sapiens | place: India:Kasaragod | collected...
AGAAGAAACCGAGAGGAATGTTTGCCTCGAAGTTACGCATCTTGATCTCAGTCTTTACGGTTGGATTACGCTGAACGCGAGATACTGAGATGAGGTTCATCAGGTAGGTAGTCAACTCAGCCAACTCAGGAATCATACTCTGGATATAGAGTGTACACTTCTGTGGGTCGAGACCCGCAGAGAGATAATCGAGTGCTACCTCTGTAATGTTCTGGCGGATTTTCTCAGGATTGTCAGCATTGTCTGTCAAAGCCTGAACGTCTGCCATGAATACGAACATTCTGTCAAAGTCACCAGCATTCTGAAGCTGTACTCGGCGCTGCAGAGAGCCGATGTAGTGACCCAGGTGAAGTTTGCCTGTAGGACGGTCGCCCGTCAATATAATCTTTCCCATTTTCTTGCAATTTATTATTAATTTTGTGCAAAGGTACAACAAAATATCGAGAAAATACCAAAAATACTGAAAAATTAAGCCATATCCCCTATTTGGTGATGGCATCAATCAGGATATCATTGGTCTGGTCTATCTGGTCCGCATTGATACTCTTGAGATAAATTTGTGTTGTTTTTTCTGAATTATGTCCCATACTGTCACTGATTACGCTCACGGGCACATTCTTCTCCTTGGCGTTGGTAGCCCACGAGTGTCGGGCAACATACATGGTCAGTGTGATGTCGATATCTATCAGTTTGGATAGTTTTTTCAGGGTTTTGTTGATCAGACATTGCTGGTAATGCCGCTGTTGCTGTAGACTTTTTTCTGCATGGTTGTCCAGGATGCCCAGCAGATGTTTTCCGTCGAGTGAGGGATAACGGTCCACGATGTCCTGCATGCTCTATCGCCAGGCTATCTTCAGTTCCTGCCCCGTCTTTCTCCTTTTATAAATAAGGTATCCGTTGCGGATATTCGACTTTTCCAGACAGGCGATATCCACGAACGACATCCCCCTAGTATAGTAGCTAAACAGGAATAAATCTCTGGCTAGCTGACGGTTATAAGTTTCCAGTTTCAGTTGTGCCAGTTGTCGGATAGCTTTTTGCGAGATGGCACGTTTGCTTGTTTTTGTAGTCCGTGTAAAAGCAGTGGCAAAGGGTTTTCGGTCAGGGATTTTCAGTTCTTTCACGGCACAGTTATAGATAGCGCGTAGTCGTCGCATATAGAAGGAGATGGTATTCAGAGTCAGTCCCTGATGTTTCAGATAGCTTTCGTAAGCCCCCACCACCAGTTCATCGAGTTCGTACAGCAGAATATCCTGTTGTTTTCTGAATTTCATAAAGCTTTTCATGGTACACCGGTTGATATCAGCCGTACGATATTGATTGTTATCCTCAAGTCTCTGTCTTATTTTTTCAGCATATTCACACAAGGTTACATTTCTTTTTCGGTTTATTATCTCCTGTTTTTCCATGTCATCCTGTGTCTTTGTTATCACAGAGTATCCGTATTGTCCTGCCTTACTATGAAATCTGATGATAATCTCATCATCTTTTTTCATCTCAAAATCGTCTGGTAATTCTATTCTAAGTGTCATATTCTTGCGTTTTTTTGAATGAAAAAACAAAATTACGTCAAAAATGCGAGAAATGAGAAAGTTTAGGGGTAAATAATGTAAAAATAAGAGAAAAAGCAATAAAAAGCTCCCACAGATTTCACAGATTCACACAGATTTTTATCCTTGAAATCAGCAGCAGGCTGTCCCCAGGCGGTCCCAGCCCGCAAAATCTGGCGAGGGCTTTGATGCCCCGCCAACCTTAGAGCGAAGCGGTTCTGAGCACCGGAGGGCGGTTACATCCTTCCCTTCTGAGAAGGGAAGGCTTGGTTAGGATGTGGAGCCCTCCTTGGCAAAGGAGGGACGGGGTGGATCGAAAAACCCCACCATTTTTCAAACCAAAAAAGGCGAGGCTTCAAGAAAAAGAAGCCTCGCCCAGATAAGCCTTGCAGCTTACCCTATTTTTTAAATAATGCTCAAATAATATATGGCGAACGCCATATATTATTTAGCAATCATGATAGAAACACGGTTCATGTCATTCTCAGCAAATGGCTGAACACGAGAACCCTTTGATTCCTCAATGATGCGCTCAGCAGGAATGCCATAGCGCTTCTCCAACATCCATACAACGGCAGCAGCACGCTTAGCAGCGATGCGGTCGTTGATGCGGTCGTTACCAGTACCCTTATCTGCATAACCGGTAACAACAACCTTAGCCTCAGGATACTTCACCAGGAAGTCGATAACCTCGAGGATCTTCTTGTTTTCCTTCTCAGAAATCTTGTTAGAGTTGATGGTGAAGAAGATATCACGACGGATTTCCTCAACCTTCTTCTCTACTACAGGTGCTGGAGCTGGCTCCTCCACCTTCTGAACTGGTGCTGGAGCTGGTTCTGGTTCTACTGGCTTCTCCTTCTTGGTAGCACTCTTGCCCAAGTTGATGCGGAGACCAGCGAGAGCGTTGAAGTACCAGTCTGGGTTGTCAGCGTTCTTTGAGTTGTACTTATCAGTGGTGATGTTGGCGTTACCCTCAATCATGATGCTGACAGCCTTGCTAACCTTGAACTCCAAGTCGAGACCCGCACGACCGAAAGGACGCACCTTAGTACCATCCCAAAGATACTTCAAGTTATACTTGTCGAGGTCCTTGATGTGAGCACCAATCTCGTTGGCCTCGTCATTGCCCCAAGCGATGTTGGCACCACCGCCAACAAATGCAGTTACGTTGAACACACGGTTAGGATTCCAACCACAGAAGAGGTTGCTGAGGTTGAACATGAAGTCCAAGCCCGGAGCCACATAGTTGAACTTGTAGTCGGCAGAGAATGGAGCATCGCCCACCTTGTCACGGTAAGCAGCCCATCCTCCCTTGCTCTGCCAGCCGTTAGCCTGCAAGCGCATACCGAATACTGGGTTGAACTGGTAGCCCAATCCCAACTGTACGTTAGGAGAAATCAAATCACCAAACTTAGCCTCGCCGAGGGTGTACTGAGCACCACCCTGTAGGTCCAAGAACCAATGCTTTTGGAAAGTGTACACATTCTCCTCTGAATCAGTGTAAGTGGCCTGAGCCATTGCAGCAGAGCTGACACCCATCAGGGCCGCTGCCAATAATACATTAGATTTTTTCATAACTTTTTGAATGATTATGTTTTGTACTATAATTTATTTCTTAACAACCTTCTTGCCGTTGACGATGTAGATGCCAGGACGAGACATGCTCTGAACTCGGCGACCCATCAAGTCGTAGATGACAGCCTCCTTGCTTGAGTCAGAAGTGATTTCTTTGATGCTTGTAGCCTGGCTGTTATCGACCTGGTATGGGAATTGTATCAAAGAGTTCACATAGCAAAGAGAAGCCTTAATGGAAGTCTTGTCTGCCAAATATTTGCCAAAGTTGTTGTCGCCAAATGTTGCAGGTGCGATAATAAAAGTATATGTGTCAGCCTTGAGTTCACCTTCTACGATAGGAGTGTCAAATACAATCTTATAGGCATCAGGACAGCTAGGATCTGTTGGCATTGATGATACTCTCTCAAAGTGTCCTCTGCGAATTTCTCTAACAGTATCTACTTGTTTCAAGATAACAGTCTTTGTCTCATCTACCACCAAACCTTTTGGCTTGTTAGGATAATTGTAATGAGAATTACCAATGGTAAATTCATTCAAATCGACATCCTTGATGATACTTGCAACAGGATAGTACAAGATGCCCGCATAAGAATCGTTGAAATCCTCGGAAGGAGTTGGTGTAGGTGGATTAACAGCCCCCTTCTTCACCTCGAACAAAACTGTAAGTTCATTGTTGGTGTATTGTTTTTCCTCCTTGACAAATCCGATGCTACCAGCAGGAATTACCAATTTGTACTTGCCATCTTGCAAATTGCCTGCGATAACAATGGCTACATCTGTCTTGGTCTTGTCTGCCAACAAAGAAACATTTTGAATCTTCTCACCTTCCTCTGTGCAAAGCTCAGCTTCTGCATTTTCTGCGATTGTGATGACGTTGGAATCTGTAAAGGTCAATGTCAACTTGCCTGTATCATCAGTAACCGTAGATGGAGATACCGTGCAGTGCATGTCAACTGTGCTTGGCTCATCGCTTGGCTCTACAGTTTCAGTCAGCATGAAGGCTGCAGAATAAGTCTCACCAAACATAGGCTTTTCATCATCGTCATCTGTAGAAATGATTTTATTCTCATGATCAACTGACGCAAAAGCATTTATGACTTCGCCAGACTTTGTTGTCTTGAAATATCCGTTGATAGAGAAGCAACCGAGCAAATTCTTGGCATCGGTGTCTGCAACAAGGAGTTTCTCCAATTTCAATTCTTTTTTATCTGCATTTTCTTCCAATCCTGCAGTATAAAGATATTTTCCATCCTTTGTCTTGAAAGCCGTAGGATTGCACATCTCGAAGGCAGTAGCCTCAGATTTCTTTTCGGTGACGCCAACAACTCCGTTCTTTGCCGTAATAAAAAGAGGAGTTTTCACTGTATTGATGTTTGAGATATAATACCATTTTCCCTCGGCTGGCATTTCCACATTTGTTTCTTTGTAGAAAGCCTCAATAGCTGGTTGTAATGTCTCATCAGATGGAACTTCTTCAGCTGTGGTCAAGGCGATGAGATTTATTCGGCTCTTACTGTCTGCAGTAGGGTAGCCAACGCCTGTCTTTGCTGCCAATGCTAAGGCAGTCTTCATCTTCTCTGTATATATAGGTGCAGGTTTGTAGCCCACTTTATAGGTAATGGTAAACTCAGGGTTGTGATATCTTTCCAAATTATCATAAATAACACCTTCTGGCACCTTGATGGTATAGATTCCCTTATCTGCAATAACTTCTGGTATGTCAAGGAAAGAAATAGAAACTTCTTTGTAGTCGCTCTTTTCCAAGTTTACTTTAGCAAAATCCACACCATCTTTTTGCATCATCAATTCCTTAGGGGAAAGCTTAAGATAAGTATCGTATGTGAGTTTGATAGGACTATTCAATATATCAATCTCACCTCCCTCGCCAGCTTCAGGACTGATGCCGATGTAATTAAGTGTATTCTTTGGGGTGCTTACTGCTATTGCATATGAGAGAGCTTTATTGGAGTAACCATTGGCATCCTGAAAATAGCCTGCAGGAATATTCAATGTGTAGGTTCCATCAGTAGAGATAGCTTCTGCTGTTGATAAAACAACGGTGGCATCGTTGATTGTGACTGTTAATGGATATGTTTTGCTTCCATTTGTCAAAGCCAAACTTTGAGTACCCACCTTTGTCATTTTTGATGCAAAAGTCAGTGTGAAATCCTTGAGGGATGAAACTTGTAAAGCAGATTCACTTACAGAAGGTTCCAAAATTTGAGTTGGCTCTATGTAAGTTACAGTGACAGACTTGATAATAGAAGGAACACCTGATACTTTGAATGCAACACTTTGAGCATTATCATTACTTGAACAAGTCCATAGATGATTGTCGTCATCCCAATTTCCTTTTTGATCCTTAGCTATATCGAAGTCGCCATTCGTGTTAAAGTTGAACTTTACAGAAGTGAGTACCGCTCCCTCTGTTGCATTTAGAATCAAACGACTGCTATTGCCTATTTTCAAAAAGTAAGCGTTGTTTAGCTTGATGTAGCGTACACCACCGAGTATAGCACCTGCAGAAAATGACATTTTTACTTTACCTAGGGCAAAGGTTTCGTCTGTGACTTCTGTGTCATCATCCGTAGGCAGTCCCAATGAAGATGGAGAGGTGAAATCAAATGTTACAGTATTCTGTTTCTGTCCAAATGCAGACAGAGAAATGAACAACGTAAGAAGCAATAATAATTGTTTCATTGTATTGTAATTAATAGTTAGACGTTAATGCATCGTTTTGTCAATTTCCTCGTCAGCGGTCTTGACGCAAAGCTTCCATTCTCCATCAATCTTGACAGGGTTGAACATATATGCGGTCTTTGCTGGTTCTTCTGTACCAGCTTGTTCTGCAGTAGCAAATGTCACCTCATATTTTACATCATTGCATCCTTCCAGTTGGAAAGAATAATATTTTCTTTCATACTCTAAGACTGGGAACATGGTAAACTGACGACGATATCTTTTTTCGGTTTCCTTGCTCAATGGTCTTAAATCCTGTGTTGAGTCTGTATATTCATATAATGATGCCAAAACTTTGTCTATTTTTCTAGCCTTGAGTTCTGCCATGGCATCATCACACAACTTGAGCATGGTTGCGGTGTCTTCCGCTGTCAATTGAGAGCGAAATTCTTGTACTTGCTGTTCTCTAGGTTCTTTCTTGGAGTTGCAAGCTGTCATTCCCCAGGAGAAGGCAAGTATCATCAGATAAAAAGTAATTTTCTTCATAATCTTTTCCTCTTTCATATCCTTTTTAAAGTAAAAGAGGGTATGCCTGCTCTATAGGCACACCCTCAAATTAGAGCTTATATTAGTCGAAACTAATTTTTACTTTGCACTTACGTTACCTGCTGTAGCGTTGATGTGGATCTTAACCTCTGTCTCGAAGCTACCCCATGTGTAACCAATAGTGATAGGTATAATTACGTCAAATTGCTTAACGTTGTCACCATTGTTGGTGTAGTACAAGCGACCGAAGTCAGCTGCGTGACCCTTCATGTAGGTCAACAAGTCTGCATTCATGTCTGCTGCATTGTAAGCAGAGAGGTCGAATGTGAATGTCTTAGCTGTCTTGTAAGTCTTGTCGTTTGCATCCAAAACATACAATTCTGCCTCTGTTGTAACGTCCTTGAGAGGAACGAACTTGGTACCATTGTGCATGTTGGTCTTTACGTGAGCAGGATCAGCGTCGATAGTGATGCTGTTGATGCCATAGTAAGCCCAGAACCAAGTATTGTCACCCCACATGTAACCTGCGGTCTCACCACGCCAGTCGAACAACTTCAAGAAGTCGATAACGTTAATCTTGTTACCATTGGTATTAGCGTCAAGCATTACGTTGTTGTCGATGTCCTTCAAGTTGATAGGACGCTGCCAGCTAGCAACGAACTTGTCGTTTGTTGTTTCCTCAACAACACCGCAAACATTTGCTGTAGCGATACCAACATTTGCACGCATTTCCTTGAGAATGTTAGCGTGGTTAGCCTCGTAACCAACAGCATTCAAGATGTCCTGACAAGCCTTGACGTTAATCAACTTGATTTCACCAGTCTCAGGGTCGATTGTAGCAATCTTAGTTGATACACCATTTGCAATTGCATAGAGGTTCCTGTTGTTGAATGCACCAGCATTGATGTCGAGAGCGCAAGTCTTCATAGCTGTAGCAAGTGTAGAGTAATCGTGCTTGTCAGCAACTGGAGATTTTACATACTTGCAGATAACCTTGTCGAAGTTAGGCTGCTCTGTTACATTCTTAGGAGTGATAGTATATTTTGTACCGTTCTGAGCTGTAATCTCGATGTCCTGTGGTACGAAATAGTACTTGTGCATTGGAGCATTGAAGCTCTCAATGTTCTTAAGCAATGTAGAGCGAACGCTACGGTTAATCTTCTTGATGTCACCACCATCGTATGGGTTTACAACATCGAATACAACAACGTTATTGTCCTTACCGAACCAATAGTTATTGTTCTTGTCACCGAATGCGTAAGTCTTGGTATCCTTGTTATTGATAGTTGTTGTCAACTTGATATATACGTAAGGATATGTAGAAGAAACCTTATCGATAGCCACGTAACGTACCCAAGTTGTCAAAGTTACAGATGCCTGGTGGTGCAACAACTTCTCAACCTCGTCCTGATCGATTTCCCAACGCCATGTGTGGTTAGTTGTACCGTCAGTGTTTGGTCTGTAAAGTACGCGACCAACTGGTTTCTCATTAACCTTGCCTTCGCCCTTGTCAGCGAACTCAGCAAACTGCTTCATGAGATATACGCCAGAACCAGTCTCACCATACTCCTCAGTATTTACCAAATCTGCCTTGTATTGATGATCGAATTCGTCCTTAGACATCTTCATATCCTGAGTAAGAACATAGTCGTTGAACTCCTGCCATGTGGTCTTGAATGCCTCAAGCACATTACATGGGTCGTACTTAACTGTCTGAGTACCCCACAACTCGTTCTTGTGGTTGTCCTTAGCCTGAGCTGAGATGTAAAGGAGGATATAACCATCCAATACAACCTTACCCTGATGGTTGGTAACAGTTACCTGTACCAATGGCTCACGGCCTACAGAAGCCTTGTCGCCCTCAGCACCCTTGATAGGCTCGTCAACCTTGACGTTCCAAGCACGGAATTTACCATCTGTATCATCAGAAGCGTTCAAAGCCTTCAAGAACTCACTATCAGATGTAGTGTTGGTATCAACAGTGTACATTACCTTCTTGTAGTGGAAGGTCAAGCCCCACTGCTTAGCCTCTGCTGGAGTTACTGTGATCAATTCGTTTGTTGTGCCCTTCTTAACGTTTGTAGTCTTAACCAAACGAACTGCTACGTAGTCGTTCAAGTTAATACCATTAGCGTCAGAGTAGAAGATGCTCAATGATGCACCACGGTCGTCCTTCAAAGCCTCCATTGGCTCATCCCAAACGTGCTTCTTTACAGTTGAATACTTGCAACTCTCGTCACCTGTACGAACTGCGTCCTTACCTGCGTTTGGATACTCTGGGTTCTGAGCCCAAACCAAACCATCGATAAGTGTCTTCTCTGGCTGAAGCAAAGCGTAGTCAGAAACAACTTCCTTACCCTCGTTGTTTTTAACTCTCAAGGCAACAGTGTTGTTGTCATTTGATGTAAGAGAAGTAGGAGCATCGTTCAACTTGTTAGGATGTTGAATCTGCAAACCTGCGGTCAAGACACCAGTAGCATTGTCCATTGCGAACAACTTCTTGCCACCCTTGTCCTTGCCTGGGAATGCGTATGCAGGAGAAGTAACTGCACCCAACTCAGAAACAGCAGCACGTGTCTTCTGATAAATTGCTGTTGGGTTCAATACATTGTAGCCAGCCAAGTCTTCCTCAGCAATGATAGAGTTCCATGGGCTAGCATCGTAATCTACAGCCCAAGCTGGACCATAAACGAATGATGCAATATCATCTGTGATATAATCATTACCGATATTCTTAACAGTCTTGCCATTGTGGTTCTTGTCAGCTTCAGCGGCTGTTGGCTTCATGGCATTACCTGACAACCAAGGATACTCTACAGTCTCGATACCATCAAGATAGAGGTATGGACGGAAAGTGAGGCTGCTCAAAGTACCAGACAATGAGATTGTAACCTCCTTATTCTGACCTGTACCACCTGCAACACCATAGAGTTTCAAAGTCTCGTTGTCCTTAACGGCTGTGATGATACCAGTGTTCAAGAAACTGATATTTGTTGACTTAACGAACTTGCCATCCTTCCAGATGTCGAAGTAACCAGTCTCTGCGTTAGGAACATAGTACTCGTAAGAGCTTGATGTACCATCTGTGCCAGCTGCACCTGTGTCGCCCTTTGGACCCTGAGCACCTGTGTCGCCCTTGTCGCCTTTATCACCCTTGTCGCCTTTGTCACCTTTATCACCCTTGTCACCTTTGTCTCCCTTAGTGCCAAGAGCATAATAATTTGTCTTAACTCCGTCCTTTACCCAGTAGCCATCTTCACCGATGGTCCAAACTGTACCAGGAGTACCGTCAGCACCCTTCTCACCATTGTTGATAGTGAAAGTCTCGCCGTTACTAAGCTTTACAGTTACACCGCTTGTAGCCTTGTCTACGCTTGTGATAACACTACCTGCCTTAATCAACTTACTGATTTCCTCAATAGCTGATTTGTTGGCATCAATCTGTGTTTGCAGATTCTGGATGTCGTCATCGTAGTCTTTACAAGAAGTAAAGGTACTTACAGATGCAACTGTCAATGCACCCATAAGCAGCGCGCTAAAATACTTTCTTTTCATACGATAAAATTTAATTAAAAATATTAATTGTTAACTTTAAGTTCTAAACTTTCTCTGTACTATCTCCTGCGGGGAGATATTCTTTTTACGGTGCAAATATAGACATTTTTATTCACACTCGCAAATCTTTAACCTTTTTTTTTCGAAAAACCCCTTATTTTCTTTAGTTTTTAATAAAATTGGCTCATAGGGTCTGCTCAAATCACTATTTTCATGCATTTTTAGCCCTTGTACACTCTCTTTTTTCTACACCTTATTATATATAGAGCGGTATTCCTTCTATTTTCTTTACAAAACGCCCTATTTTTGATACTATCTCCCCGCAGGAGATAGTACAGAGAAAGTTTATAACTTAAAGTTAACAATTAATATTTTTAATTAAATTTTATCGTATGAAAAGAAAGTATTTAAGCGCGCTGCTTATGGGAACACTGACAGTGGCATCCGTAAGTACATTTACTTCTTGTAAGGATTATGATGATGACATCAGCAACTTGCAAGAGCAGATCGACAAGCTTGCTACTGCCGATCAGCTTAAGCAGAAGGTTGAAGAGCTCCAGGCTCTGATCTCTTCTAACAAGTCTGACATCACTTCTCTTCAGACAGAGTTGGCTAAGAAGACAACTCTTGAGGAGGTTAAGGCTGTCTTGGCTGACTATGCAACTAAGCAGTATGTTAATGATGCTGACAAGACATTGCAGGATGCTATTGATGCTCTCAAGACTGGCGATATCGCTAAGTTGAAGGAAGATGTAGTGAAAGCTCAGGCTGCTGCTGACAAGGCTGCAAAGGATGCAGAGGCTGCAAATGCTGAGATTGTTGAGACATTGAAGACTTTGGCAACAAAGACTGAGCTTAAAGATGCTGCTGATGCTGCTCAGAAGGCAATCGAAGCTCTTGAGTCTAAGAACGCAGAGGATTTGAAGAAGGCACAGGATGCAATCACCGAGACTCTGAAGAGTTATGCAACAAAGAGCGATGTTGAAGAAGGTGACCAGAAGACTCTTGAAAGCTTGGCTGAAACAATACAGAAGGCTAGTGAAGCTTGGACACAGGCTGATAAAAACAAGCAGGATATCGCTGATGCTCTCAAGCTTCTCGGTGAGGGTTATAGCAAAGAGAACACTGTAGCTGCTGCAATCGAGGCTATCAAGGGTCAGATTGGTACTCCTAACAAGGAGCTCGGTACACTCGATTCACGTTTGGGTGCTATCGAGAGCGTTTTGAACGGTGTTAAGGACGATGATACTAAGCTCGGTCTCGCTACAAAGGTTACAAACATTGAGACTCAGTTGAAGGACATCATCGGTCAGTACTCTACAATGGTAACTGACGTTCAATTGTTCGAATTCGCTTTGCCAAACCGTACTGGTTTCGATAGAACTTTGAATTTCGCTCAGGTAGAAGAGCTTGATAATGTATTCCCAGCAGAGGGTGTAGCAGATGGCAAGTTTACATTCACCAAGGGTAACTATCACATTGGCGAGGATAGCTTGTTGGTTCGTGTTTCTCCAGTTGATGCAGAGTTGACAAAGTCTAATGTCTCTCTCTTGAACTCTCAGGGTAAGGAACTTGATGACTTGGTTGAGGTAACTGACGTTCACAGATACAATAAGTTGCTTTTGGGTAATACCCGTGCAGCAGATAACGATGCAAAGTCTGGTCTGTGGGTTGTTAAGTTCAAGGCTAAGGAAGTTGGTGAGAAGTTCAAGGCAGCTGTAGAGGCTAAGGATGAAAACGACAAAACTTGTTCTGTTCTCTATTCAGTAGCGGTTAAGAACACATATAACAACACTAGTGATAAGGCTGAGGACAACAAGACTCGTCGTGTTACTTCTGAATATGCTGTTGATTTGAATACATACAAGGCACAGCATGTTTGGGACTTCTCTGTTAACGGAATAAGCGTAGCTAATATCCACAACCGTTGGTCTGAGACAGAGGCAGGAAACTCTACTCTGGGTATTCCTGAGTATGTATGGAAGAATGAGGCTGCAACAACAGTGATAACTGAGAATGCAGATCCTGATAAGATTAATGCTGTAAACCGTCCAGCAGGTTGGAATGATGCAGCTAAAGATAATCGTCAACCTTCTACCATTTTGGCAGTAGAAAAGGGTAAGAATATTACTATCGACTTTACAAATACTAATATTGCTAAGAATGTGAAGGGATTCTACGTAACTCTCGATGAGAAGTTTGCTCAAGAGTCTGCTCCATCTGAGTTGAATGCTTGGAACTCATATACTTATGAAAATGTTGGTTACAAAGGTAAGCCTGCTAAGTTGTTCACAGGTAATAAGGGTACTATCAAGATTCAGGACATGGGTAATGTTAAGGGTGACGTTATCGGTTTCCGTGTATACGCTGTTAACTATGATGGTACTTTGACTGACCCTGATGGACGTGCATTCTATGTAGCAGTAGGTGATGTTAAGACAGATGTTACAATCCCAACAACAAATCTTTCATACAATTTGCAGAATAGAAAGTTTATGTCTGAACCTGTAGATGTCGAAAATATTATCAGCGGTTTGGATTTCGATGCAAAGGATTACGCTTGGACTGTTGCTGAGAAGGATGCAGATAATAAGAAGCCAACAGGTGTTGATGCAATCTACGTATTGGCAGATGGCTCAACAACTTCTGAATTGAGTAATGAGGTAAAGAAGGTTATCTTTATTTTGTCTAATCCTGGTGAGTTCATTGATGGTGAGACATATAAGGTACAAGCTACATTGACAAAGCAGATTTCTAGTGCTACAGCTACAGTAAGTACTGTTACTGCTTCATTCAAGAAGGTAATGCCAACAGAGGCACCTAAGTTCGCATATCGTGATGGCTTCGGTAAGGACGCCAAGGGCAATGATATCAACAAATACATTGTACCTAATGATGGCGATTACAAGATTAATGGAATCAAGAATGGTTATTATGACTTAAGAAATATCTTGGTTATTAACAATAATAAGTCTACTTGGAATGGACAAGACCTCTTTGATACAAACAACGACTGGTTGGGTGAATTCAAGTTCTATGTAGCTGATGGTACTTGGAAAAATAGTACTCAGTTGGAGGAAGCTGAGGCCGTTAGAAGTGGATATCACTTGTATGTAAGAAATTACGGAGGTAACTTGGTTGATAATGAGACTGTGCGTACTATTACCGGTAAATTCTCTTATTGGGGTATTTCTAAGCACCTCAATCAGACGGGTACTTCTTATGTAGCTAACGATGATTACGTAGTTAAGTCTGAAAGTTCAGAGAAGCTTACTTACTGCTCTTGGACAAAGACATTCAATGTACTTACAGGTGACAAGTCAACATGGGTTACTGGTACTAACAATACTGTAACTTGGACTGCTGATAAGAGTGAATCAACAACATTGGATTTGGCAAACCTTGGAACTGAAATCAAGGATGCAGAACTGCTTTCTGTTGCTCTCACTGGTGTTGATGCCAAGAAGTTCAGCACATACATGACTGCTGGAGTATTGGCTCCTGTTTATAACAATGAAGACAATGTTTATGTTTGGACAACAAGTAAGGGTGGTAGCCAGTACAACCCATACTTTACTGCAGAATTCAGTAATGATCGCACTAAGATTATCCTTACACAGAATAATCAGGGTTCAATTCCATCTAGCGTAACAAGTGGTGAAATCCACTTTACCGTTAAGGACTGCTTCGGTAACAAGAAGAACATTACATTGCCATTCGTTATCAAGAAGAAGTAATTTTAAGAAAATTTACAAAGGAGAGAAAAGTGCTCCACAATGTAAATAAGATACTATTCATTGGGGGCGTTCAGTTTTGAGCGTCCCCTTTATTTGTTACTTATAAGATGAAGAAATTATTATCTATAATTACTGTCTGTCTTATTGCCATTCTCTCTTTCAATGCCTGCAGCGAAGAGATTAAGAGTACTAATGTCAGTATCAAGCAAATGACAGATTCTACTCTTCTTACTATCATCGATGACCATCAGGTTACATTCGATTACAAGCAGGCTACATTTGACAATGGTTTTGTGATGGCAGGCGACTCTGCAGTGGTTCACTACATCGGTGAACTTTCTGACGATCCTGTAAAGGCTGTACTCATCAAGTTGATTCCTAAGAAGGGTCATGTAGTAAATGCGGTATATGATCCAAACAAGAAGTTGGAAACAGCACCTATGACTCCAGAGAAGCAGAAACAACTTGAAGAAGGAGTAGAGTTCGCCAAAAAGCACCAGCCAAAGAAAAATAAATAAGGTAGATATCTCGTTTTATTAATCAATAAAAGATATGATTATGAATACAATGAAATCATTATTCGCTGCTTCGTTGTTGGCCCTCGGCACAACATCGGCTATGGCACAGGCTACTTACACCGACCAGAACGGTGATGAGTATACTTTCAACAAGCACTGGTTCCTGGATCTGCAGGGCGGTGCTCAGTATACACTCGGTGAGGCTAAGTTCGGTGATTTGCTCTCTCCTAACGTTCAGTTGGGCTTAGGCTACCAGTTCTCTCCTGTCTTTGGCATGCGCTTGCAGGCTAACGGTTGGCAGAGCAAGGGCGGCTGGGCTGGATTCCGTGCTCAGAAGGGCGAGACTCCTTACAACGCTACTTATAAGTTCAAGTATGTAGCTCCTGGTTTGGACTTCATGTTCAATCTTAGCAACCTTTTCTGCGGTTGGAACCCTAACCGTGTATTGAACGTTACTGCCTTCGCCGGTGCAGGTGCTAACATCGCTTGGGACAACGACGAGGTGAATGAGTTGGCTGCAACCATGAAGAACCTGGATGCCTACAACCTGGAGTATCTCTGGGATGGTACCAAGGTTCGCCCTTACGGTCGTGCTGGTCTTGAGTTGGCTTTCAAGGTAAGCAAGTCTGTCAGCTTGATGTTGGAGGGTAATGCCAATATTACTTCTGACAAGTACAACTCAAAGAAGGCAGGTAACCCTGACTGGTATTTCAATGCTTTGGCTGGTCTTCGCATCAACCTGGGCAAGAGTGCTACCAAGAAGGAGAAGCCAGTAGAACCAGAACCAGCTCCAGTACCAGTTCAGAAGGTTGAGGAGCCAGCTCCTGCTCCAGTAGTAGAGAAGAAGGTTGAGGAAATCCGCCGTGATATCTTCTTCACCATCAACTCTAACAAGATTTCTGAGAAGGAAAACCAGAAAATCCTCGAGGTTATCGACTTCCTGGTGAAGTATCCTGAAGCTAAGGTTGTTGTTACCGGTTATGCTGATAAGGGTACTGGTAACGACCGCATCAACGACCGCATCGCTGCTAAGCGTGCTG
>ERZ1023706.172-NODE-172-length-14636-cov-14.820177_pt1 | contig 14636 bp, 8 predicted proteins | sample MGYA00380351_ERZ1023706 | MGnify/ENA primary metagenome ERZ1023706 (study PRJEB33179, sample SAMN07449038) | human gut metagenome | biome: Human-gut; feature: Human associated habitat; material: Faeces | host: Homo sapiens | place: India:Kasaragod | collected...
TTATACTTTTCGTAGATACCATTTCCCCACTCTACCGGTTCATTCTTACGGCTCAACAATTCCTCATGATGAGCACGGAGAGCCTTCACTTTTTCTTGAAATGTTGTCATAATATATCTTTTTTTACTTTTTTACCTTTTTATTTTTTTACCTTTACAATGTCTTTGACAAAAAGAACTTTCTTTTCGTTCTTGAATGCCTTGAAGTCATTGACGATGGCTCCATCACCCACTCCTGGAAGATAAGCTTCCTCCTGAGGTTTGTCCCAAGCATTGCGCCAGAAGAGAACGTAGCTCAACTGAAACTTCTTCAACACAGGCCAAAGAGTCTGGGTGAACCAGTTCTGCTTCTGCGAAATACCTCGGCATCCTGTCTCGGAGAGCGCAGGAATCTTGTTGATTTTCTTGGTAGCCAGCATCATCACATCCAATGTCTCAGTAAGATTCTTCTGATAGTTGGCATCATTGTTGTCAAACTCATAGATGTCAACGCCTACCAGATCAACGAATTCATTACCCGGATAACGCTCCAAGAAAGCATCAACGTTCTTCTCGTCTCCCAAGTTTGGCGACCAAGCCCATACGATGTTGTTACACCCCGCTTCAGTAAGTCTGTGATAGGTTTTTGCGTAAAGTTGGTTGTATTGCGCAGGTGTACAACTATTGGCTCCCCACCAGAACCATCCGCCATTCATCTCATGCCATGGACGGAAGATGACGGGAATGAGATTTCCTTTATCATTCTTTAATGAGAGGATGAAATCTGATACTTTCTTGAGCCATGCATCAAACTTCTGCTGCTGAGCACCTCCGTCAAGAACAGCAGCTACGGCATCCCCCTTCGGATCCCAGGCATTCTCTCCTGTTGCCGGATTCCATGGATGCCAACTCAAGGTTACGATACCGCCACGCTTGTGCTGTGCCAGAATCTCTTTTCTCATACGGTCGAATGGAACGCCGTCGAGATTTTCCTTGCTGTCGAGTTCTATCTTACCGAGGTCGAATCCCATCACTGCAGGATAGTCGCCCGTAGTGAGGAGCACGTCGCTCTTTCCTTCATCCCATTTCCAGGTGGTACCATACACAGGGTCATCCTGATGCCCCAACATGATACCCTTGCTTAATAATTTCTGCAACCGAGTCTTCAGCTGTTCTGCAGGTGTTTTGCTGCAATCTTTCTTGCCTTTGCAGCAGGATGTATTGGCAGCCTGGACTGATGCACCAGTGACACCGTCCACCTGAGCCATTGCTCCCTGCATCGCCAGCAGACAAGCTGCACTCAATAAATATTTCTTCAATACCATATCTTTAAAATGTTAAGTTATTAGCATTTGAATTGGCTTTCCATTCGGACGCCGAACGTTGTTTCTTCACTCTTCGTTCTTCACTCTTCACTTTCGAAGCTGCGCTTCGATGAATCGCTGCCATTCATCCCACTGCTCCTGATACCAGAAATGTCCAGTCATCTGATAGAGACTCAAGGTCTTAGGAGCCTTTACGCTATTGTAAAGTCCGTAAGATGATGTAGGAGGAACCACCTCGTCATTATATCCGAAGCTATACCAACCCGGACAAGTGATGCGACGGGCGAAGTTGGCACCATCATAATAGCGGGCACCTTCGAGACGCGCCTTCTCCAAATCAGTCAGTTTCTGTTCCTTCCAGGCAGCGCCCTGTGCCTTGTCTTCCTTATAGAAGTAGTGAGGCCAACCGCCAGCAACTCCGTGAATCTCAGCCTCATAATCGCACATAGCATCATGAACAGGAGCCAGGAAGGTGATGCGCTTATCGAGAGCTGCCACAGCGATAGAAAGGAATCCACCCTGTGAAGAACCGGTCACACCGATGGTCTTGCCATTCCATTCTGGAAGGGAAGCGATATAATCCACACCACGGACAGCCCCGGTTACGACTCTCTTATAAGAGTTGCGGTTCGGATTTTCGAGATTGGTATCCCAGTAACCATTCAGTTCACCATTGGCAAGATCATCATATACCTTCTGCTCCATGGTAACAGGAACACCGTGAATACCGATTTCGAGCACGATGCACTCAGCAGGAGCTGTATAGGTATCGCCAGCATAAGGGCGGACACCGGCACCAGGAACACGGAGAAGAGCAGGATATTTACCTTCCTTGACCGGAACACTCAGGATGCCATACATCTTAGAGCCCCAGCGGTTGTTGTTATAGCTGATTTCATATACATTCTTATCCTTGGTGCAACGCTCTGGGAGGAGCACCTTGGTAGGATTCAGATCATTCTGTCTTGCCTCATCCAACGCCTTCTTCCAGAAAGCATCAAAGTCTTTCGGTTCCTTGGCAAACGGCTGGATCTTCTCTGGAGAGAAACCTGCAGTACAAAGTCCCTCATAATTCTTGCCATCTACATGAGCTATCACCTTGAAGCGATAGAAGCCAGGCTGCTTGAGCGCCCCACTCCATTTCATGGTTCCGCCTTTCAGAACAGCACTCTTCTTCACTTCCGGAAACATAGCCGGACCAGCTTCGTAGTCAATCTTGACGTTATCGAGAAGCGTTCCGCTTTTTCTCACATTAACAGTGAAATTAGCTTTCTCACCTACCTTGTAGTTCCAATTCTGATGATCAGGAGTAACCGAAACCACAATATTGTTGCCTCTGATTTGTGCGCAAAGGTTCAGAGAACCAAGCGCACTTATCAGAACACTTATAATTATTAACCTAAAAACCTTTGTATTACAATTCTTCATTTTTATGTCCATATTGTTAGTTACACTGTTAAGTTCTACGGTTGCAAAGTTAGGCATATTTTTCGACAAACCCATGTACTATTTTGCCGAATAAACGTACTTTCATTTAAAAGAATAAAAAAAGTGCAGAAAAATATAGATAGACTACATAAACAGTATTCTTTTGCAAGTCTATCTATTACACTCTAGAAGATATGCCTACACCTATTTCCTGATATATATAATATAATGTACGCGAACCTTATAATATATATAGATTTTATACGTTATTATAACAAGATTGGCACAGAAAAGCCTCTTATTCTTAACACAAGTCAAGCAAACCGTAAATAAAATATAAAACATACACTCTACAGCATGCAAAACAAGAAAAAAAGCATCATATTTGCTATAAAGCAGAAAAGTATCAGTAATCAGCAAAATAAGTACAAGGTTTTCTACAAAAAACTACTATCTTTGCAGCAGAATACGAAAGTAGTCTGAAAGATAAGAAATTACAAGAATATAAACAATATAAAAAGTAATCACAACAATGAAACTAGAAAAATCAACCTAGAGCTAGCCTCTTGCTTTCCTGCCCGTCAAGAAGTATGGGTAAAGGAAGAACCAGAGAGCGATTATCCGTTTTGGAATCTCCTCCAAATGACGAGAGTAACTCGAATATGAAATGTTCAAACGAGAACGACTCGACAGACAGAGGAAACACCAAACTGTTTTAACCAACTAACAAAAAATTTATGAACATCAAAAGTAGAGAAAAGTTGCTTGCTGGCGTAGCTGCCCTAAGTCTTCTCGGCATCTCTCCTCAGCAAACTTTCGCAGCCCAAATCACAACGAGCCAGGCTGTACAACAAACAAAGAAGATTACAGGTAACATATCCGATGCAATGGGTCCTATCATCGGTGCTACCGTAAAAGTAAAGGGCACCAAAAATGCCGCTGTCACAGATATGGACGGCAACTACACTCTGAATGTAGCTGCTGGACAGACCGTTGAAATATCTTACGTAGGCTACATCACCAAATCATTCAAGGTGGGCGGTCAGAACAAGTACGACATTACTTTGACCGAAGACAACAACAGTCTTCAGGAAGTAGTGGTTGTAGGTTATGGTACCATGAAGAAGAGCGACCTCGCCGGTGCTTCCGCTTCCATGGACGAAAAGACATTGAAGCAGACTCCTATTACCAACGTTGACCAGGCTTTCCAGGGAAAGATTTCAGGTGTGAACGCTGTCCAGACTTCTGGTCAGCCAGGTTCTGCCGTAGCTGTTAGCGTGCGTGGTATCGCTACTATCAACGCCAACTCAGAGCCATTGTACGTTGTAGATGGTGTCATCTTCAATTCTCAGAGCAACAGCGGTTCATCACTCGGTTTGGGTGACAAGCTCGGTAATGGTTCTCACTCAGCCGTATCTCCTCTCTCTTTGATCAACCCTAGCGATATCGTGAGCATGGAGGTATTGAAGGATGCTTCTGCTACCGCTATCTATGGTGCTCAGGGTGCCAATGGTGTCGTTTTGATTACTACCAAGAAGGGTAAGGCTGGCGAAGCTAAGTTTACCTATACCGGTAGCGTAGCTGCAAGCCGTCAGAACAAGCGCCTGGATATCATGAACTTGCGCGAGTTTGCAGAATATTACAACGATCTGGCTAACCAGGGCGAAATCTCCAAGCCAGACCCTGTATATAGCGACCCATCTATCCTCGGCATCGGTACCAACTGGCAGGATGCTATTTTCCAGACAGCATGGCAGCAGTCTCACCAGATTGCCGCAGAAGGTGGTACAGATAAGGTAAACTACTATATTTCAGGCAACTGGACAGACCAGGATGGTACCATCATCGGATCTGAATTCCAGCGCTACTCTATGCGTGTAAACCTCTCTGCACAGTTGAAGAAATGGTTCAAGCTCGGACTGAATGCTACCTATTCAAAGACATCAGAAAGCTTGAAGCTGGCAGACGGTGAAGAAGGTTTGATCAACTACTCATTGACTACCCCCCCAGATATCCAGATTTACAATATTGATGGCGGCTACTCAAGCGTATCTAAGGAAGGATTCACCAATCCTAACCCTATCGCCATGGCTATGAAAGACGATATTCTGCTCGACCGCCAGAGCTTAAACGGTAGTGTCTTTGCAGATATCACCCTGATGAAGGGCTTGACCTGGCACAGCCAGTTGGGTTTCGATATCGGTGCATCCAAAGGTGAGACCTATAATCCGATGATTGACCTCGGAACCTGGAAGCGTCAGAGCAACCAAAGCCGCCTGCAGAAGAACAGCAATACCTTCTGGTCATTGAACAACTATCTGCAATATTCTACAACTATCGGCAAACATAGTATCACAGCTATGCTCGGACAGGAGTGCTGGGAATCAAAATATGATTATACATCAGTATTCAATACCAACCTTCCTAATGATGTAGTTCACAATCCAGCTTTGGGTCAGGGTGATCCTCAGATTGGTGCTGGTTGGGGAAGTTCTTCTATGGCTTCCTTCTTCACCCGTGAAACCTACAACTACGATGACCGTTATCTCGCTACCTATACCTATCGTTATGATGGTAGCTCTAACTTCGGTCCAAACAACCGTTGGGCAGGTTTCCATTCATTGGCTTTGGGTTGGCGTTTCACCAACGAGCAGTTCATGAAGAGCATCAAGTGGTTGAGCAATGGTAAGTTGCGTCTCGGTTGGGGTCAGACAGGTAACTCCAATATCGGTGGTTACAAGTGGGGTTCTGCCATGAGTACCATGGATACAGCCCTCGGTACCAGCTTCCGTCCTGCCAACCTGAAGAACCTCGATATCAAGTGGGAGACTCAGGAGCAGTGGAACGTAGGTCTCGACCTCGGTTTCTTCAACAGCCGTGTGAACCTGACCGTAGACTGGTACAAGAAGATGAGTAAGGACATGCTGATGCAGCTCAACCTGCCTTCCATCATGGGTACCAGCGGTAATGCATCTTCAGCCCTCGCTGCACCATACGGAAACTATGGCGACATCGAGAACACCGGTCTTGAGATTGCCCTCAACACCCACCCTATCGTCACCAAGGACTTCGACTGGAGTTCAGACGTCACCATCTCTATCAACAAGAACAAGTTGAAGAGTCTTTCCGGCAGTACCGCATTGCTCGGTAAGGGACAGTGGAGCGACGTTGTTTCCCGTTCTGCACCAGGCGAATCACTCTACAACTTCTACGGTTACGTAGTAGAGGGAGTATATAAGGATTACAACGATATCATCAGTTCTCCAGTACAGACCCTGCAGAAGAACAACCCAATCTCTGTAACAACAGATGCAGATGGCACCAAGCACTATGCATGGATTGACGACCCATCTAAGTTCAGCCGCAGCAACACCACCTACGTAGGTGACTTGAAGTACAAGGATATCAACGGCGATGGCAAGATTGATGAGAATGATAAGACCAACATCGGTTCTCCACTCCCTAAGTGGACCTTCGGATGGAACAACACCTTCCGCTACAAGAACTTCGACCTGAATATCTTCATCAACGGTTCTGTAGACGCCAAGGTAGCCAACTATCTGAACATGAAGATGACTCACATGAACTCTCCATGGAGCAACCAGTTGAAAGATGTCAACAAGCGAGTTCACCTCGTAGCCAAGGATGGTAACCAGACTGGTAACTGGTATGACAACATCTCTAATCTGACCGTTGACAATCCAAACTCGATGTACCCACGTGCATCCATCAACGACCCTAACGATAACGACGCATTCAGCGACCGTTATATTGAGGATGGTTCATACCTCCGCTTGAAGAGCATGGCTCTGGGATACACATTCGACCAGAAGCTCATCCAGAAGATTGGTCTGACCAATCTCCGACTGACTCTCACAGCATCTAACCTCTTCACTATCACCGGTTACAGCGGTTACGACCCAGAGGTAGGTCTCTCTACTCAGAGTGCGAATGTATATGGTCTGGACTTCGGTCGCTACCCTTCTCCAACCACCGTTACATTTGGTTTGAACTTATCATTCTAATATCCAAAACGAACAGTTATGAAATTTAAGAACATTAAATATACAGCATTTGTAATGCTCCTCGGTATGGGAATGACCTCTTGCGGAGACTTCCTTGACAAACCTGTAGAGGACAATTACAACACAGAGAACTATTACAACGGTGATGCTTCCTGCATCTCTGGCGTAAACTATCTCTACAACTCACCTTGGTATGATTTCCAGCGTGGTTTCATCAAGGTTGGTGAGGTTATGTCGGGTAATATGTATTGGGGCTCAAGCCCTTACCTGAACTTCAGTACCAATGGTACCGATGAGGACCTGGTAAACATGTCTTACTCACTCTGGGCAGAGATTGGTCACTGCAGTACCGTTTACGAATCATTGAAGAACGCCATCAACACCTCAGAAAAGGTAAAAAACCAGTGCATGGGCGAGTGCCTTGCCTGGAAGGCGATGGCATACTTCTACCTGGTACGTACCTTCGGTGATGTGCCTATCATCCACAGCAACTCAGAGACGCTTGGCAAGGGTGACTACAACCAGTTGAGCAAGGTAGAAAAGGCTGATGTATATGAGTATATCATCATGACCTTGGAAAAAGCGATGGAACTTCTTCCTAAGGAAAAGAGCACTACAGGCCGTATCGACTACTATAGTGCAGAAGGTTTGCTCAGTAAGGTTTATCTGACCAAGGCTGGTGTTTCAGGCACCCTGAACCAGGAAGATTTGAAGAAAGCTGCCGAATATTCAAAGGATGTCATCGAGAACTCAGGCAGAGGATTGATGGAGCACTACGAAGATATCTTCCGTGGCTCAAACCAGTTCTGCGACGAGATTTTGATAGCATGGCGCTGGACAGTAGGTTCTCAGTGGACTTCTCAGAATACCCTCCAGAGCGACCTGGCTCCAGAAGGTTTCGACGAGAATGGTGACTGCTGGGGCGGTTGGGGCGGTCCATCGGTTGATTTGATGGAAGCCTTCGGTGTATCTCCTAAGGATGATCCAGCAAGCCGTGTAGATCCTGACCACCGTCGTAAGGCAACCATCATGATGCCAGGTGATGTATATTCTTACTTCTGGAGAGACCACGACCTTCCTGCCAATGCACAGAAGGATGGTTTGAAGAAGGGATTCTCTTATCTGGATTTCTGGTATAACAAGGATTACAATACAGCAGCTACCGGTCAGTGCCAGGGTCCTTGCGGAGGTAACAACGTAAAGCATCTCTTCGGTGACAACGCAGACCACAAGGCTGAGTTGGGCATCACGCCAGGCCGTATGGCAAATGCTCTCCCTACTCCGCTCCTCCGTCTTTCAGACATTTATCTGATCTATGCAGAGGCACAGGTACAGATGGGTAATCCAACAGACGAGTTAGCTTTGGATTGCTTCAACAAGGTACGAGGACGTGCATACGAGTGGCAGGGATTCGTAAGAAAGACCTCTCTTACATTCGATGACATCTGGAAGGAGCGCCGCCTGGAGTTTGCCGGTGAAGGCGACCGCTGGTACGACTATGTACGCCGTGCATACTATGATGTAGACAGCTGCATCAAGGAATTGAAGGCACAGCACCGCAACCAGATGTGGGGCTGCGATGCAGTTTACAAGGCATACTACAGCAGTGGCACATGGGACAACTCAGAAATGCAGTATGATGAGAATACCCCAGCACCTAATGTAACTGCCAGCAGCTTTACATTGCCATTCCCAACAGAGGATGTAGCCTTGAACCCTAATCTGGGTAGCAACGCTTCTCCAATCCATGTGGATGTACGTAATACATATAGTTATTAATCAATAAAGAGAATTTCATTATGAATATCAAAAATATAAATGGGGCTTTATTCGCCATGGCACTTGTTGCAGCCAGCGCGGGATTCACTTCTTGCGAGGACGAGCCAGACAAGTATGAAGTTGCAGGCGGAACTCCTACCATCGATTATGTTCGCCCTGTGGATGCTGCCAGCAAGGACTCACTGCTTACTGGTGCATCTCTCAACAATACCATTTGTATTGTGGGTAGAAACCTGAGAAGTGTGACCAAAATCAACTTCAACGACCAGTCTGCAGTCCTGAACACCAGTTACATGACGGACAACACCATCATCGTAACCGTGCCAAAGGCTATCCCTAACGAGGTAAGTGATAAGATCTACTTCATCACCAGCAAGCAGGACACCGTGGCATACGATTTCAAGACCATCGTACCAGCTCCAACCATCAACAGCATGAGCAACGAGTGGGCAGCTCCAGGCGAGGAAGTAACCATCAAGGGTGACTACTTCCTGGATTACGACAACAGTCATCTGACTATCAAGGTGGGTGATAACTACACCATTCCTTACGAGGACCTGAAGATCAGCCAGAACAGCATCCGCTTCAACATGCCTGAGGATATGCCTAAGCATGAGCCTATCACCATCACAACCATCAATGGTACTACCAAGGCAGGCTTCCGCTATATGGACAACCGCGGTATGCTCTTCGACTTCGATACTCCTTGGAAGGAAGGTGGAGATGTATTGGGCAACAATGGTTGGCACAATCGTACCATCACATCCGATGGCACATCACTCTCAGGCAACTACATGGTTCTCGGTGAGACAGCCATGGGTGCAGACGGTGCCTGGAACGACGGTAACTTCTCGTTCGAGTACTGGCCAGGAAGCTGGCAGGACCCAGAGACCTACTCCAGCCGTCCACGTATGCAGGATCTTGCAGACTTCAGCGACTGGAAGAACATGAGTCTGAAGTTTGAGATGTGCATCCCTAAGGACAACGGTTGGTCGGCTGCTCCTATGCAGATTTACTTCGGTAGCGTCAGCCAGGTTTCCAATGGTGCAGCAGGTGTACAGGATATCTATGGTAACGTATTGGCAGGAGCCAACAACGAGTTCTTCCGTAAACAGGGTAAACTGGCACGTGCCCTCTACATGCCTTGGCAGAATACAGACGACAAGACATATAACACTGAGGATAAGTGGGTAACCGTTACCATCCCATTGACAGACTTCGTCTATGACTACGATGGAAACAAGGGATTGAGCTACTCAGGCGTTAATGACTTCAGTGCCTTCAACATCTTTGTTGTCAAGGGTGCATACAACGATGCCAGCGTATTGCCTACCGGTGTAGACTGTAACCCAATCATCAAGATTGACAACATCCGTGTGGTTCCAAACAAATAAACTTATAATCTGACATTAATATGAAAAAGATAAGTAAAATATTCGCTATGTTAGTGGTAGTCCTCGCAGGACTATCGCTGACAGCGTGCAGCGACGGAGATGACCTCTCTACCGACCAGTATGGTAACGAGATTTCTCTCCAGTCATTCGGTCCATGCCCAGTGCTCCGTGGCGGTACCTTATATCTCTATGGTACCAATCTGGACCAGATTGAGTCTGTCAACCTTCCAGGTGCTGACCCTATCACCGCATACGAGACTCTCCAGAGCGGTAAGCAGAGCAAGATTTCCATCCAGGTTCCTGCTGAGAAATGCGAGCCGGGTCAGATTGTCCTGAAGACCAAGAAGGGCGGCGAGATTACATCCGTATCTCCTATCACCTATCGCGAGGACATCGAAATCACCAAGTTCTTCGTAGGTAGCGAAGGTACTATGGTAGGTAATGTAGGCGACGTAGTAACCATCAAGGGTGATTACCTCAACCTGATGCACGACGTTATCTTCGCTGGCAGCGATACCATCAAGGAGGCAGAGTTCGTAGGTCACGACCGCTACACCATCCAGGTGAAGATTCCAGCAGAGGCTCGTACAGGTGTCATCACATTGACTGACACCACCAAGGACGGAACTTCCCTGGAGACCAAGGAAGAGTTGACTATCAACACTCCTGAAGCTACTCCTATCAAGGACCGCAACATCAAGGCAGGCGAAATCCTCAGCATCAAGGGTTCTTCATTCGACCAGATTGCCAGCGTGAAGTTTGAGGGTGCTACTGTTGATGCTGCCGACTTCAAGTCACAGAGCGTAGCAGAGATTACTGTTGCTGTTCCTGCCAAGGCTACAGACGGTACCTTCTATGTAGTAACCAAAAGCGGTATCGAGGTTCCTGTAGGCAACATCATCACCGTAGTTCCTACCCAGCTCGTTGCAACACCTAACCCAGTGAAGAATGGTGCAGAACTCACCATTACCGGTAAGGATATGGATCTGATTACAGGCATTGCATTCCCTAATGCTGCAGCATCTCAGCTCAACAAGGTAGAGACAACCAAGGTAACTGCCACTGTTCCAGAGGATGCACAGGAAACAACCAAGGACGGTACAGGCATTATCCTGAGTCTCGCCAACGGCAAGACTGTAACAGTAGCCTATACATTGGTTAAGCCAACCGTAACTTCTTGCACACCGGCAGCCATCACAGCTGGCGATAAGACCATCATCAAGGGTACAGATCTCGACCTCGTGAAGAGCATCACCTTCCCTGGCGATGTAGAGCAGACCGTTGAGAAATTTGCAGCTCAGAATGCCAATGCCATCGCAGTAACAGTTCCTGCAGCTTGCGCCGGTACAGGCTTCAAGCTCAACCTGAAGAATGGTACAACCATAGAGGTGAAGAAGGATGCATTGAGCATCAAGGCTGCTACTGATCCAGCTATCGCTTCTATCACTCCTGAAGAAGCTACAGCAGGTTCAACCATCACCATCACTGGCAAGAACTTCCAGAACATCCAGAACCTCTATATCGGTTCTTACAAGGTAAACCGCTATACATCTCGCACCAATACAGAGATTGTATGCCAGGTTCCTGCCAATGCAGAAGTTGGTACCTACAAGATCGTGATGGAAGACCCAGACGGCAACAAGATCGAAGGTCCTGAGTTCAAGGTGGTTCCTGCAGAAAAGGATATCGCTACTATCACAACCAACATGGACAACAGCGCCATCAAGTATCCATACAACTTCACTTGGGATGACACCGGTCGTTTCCGTATCATGAAGGCAGACCTCATCAAGTTGGGTGTCAAGGTAGGTTCCAAGATGCTCTTCTATAAAGAAGCAGGAGCTACCGGTCAGGTTCAGATCAACAACGCCAACTGGGGCGCTATTGATACTGTATCAGACTGGGATGGTAATAAGGATTGCATTGTAAAAGTATTCGATGCAGCCATGATGGAAGCCGTGAACAGCATCTCTGACGGTTGGGGTGATACTGCATTCATCCTCCAGGGCGACCTGAAGAATGTAACCAAGATTGCCATCCTTCCATAAGATAGAAATATTTAACATAAAAAACGCATTTATGTGAAATATAATTTGTAAATTTGTGGCGTAGTTATATTAACTGCGCCACATTTTTGATTTTAACCAAAACATTAATCCGATATGAAGAAAATAGCATTATCCTTACTGGTAGCTCTCAGCTGCATCTCAGCCAAAGCTGCCGATGGCAAGTCGCTGTTTGTATCATTCAACGATGGAAGCAAGGTAGAGTTTGCATTGAGCACGGTACCGGAAGTAACCTTCGGAAATGATAAGATGACTGTAAAATCTACAGCTACTACTGCCAGTTACGAACTATGGAAGGTTTCCACCTTCACTTATGGTACAACGACAGGCATCAAGCAGGTAGAAACGAACAACAAGTTTGCCTTCGAAGGTGACCGCATCATCGTAGACGGCACCCGCAACCAGGTGAGTGCCTTCGCTCTCGACGGAAAGGCAGTAAATCTCTCTCCGGTCATCGCAGGCGACAAGACCATCATTTCTCTTGATGGTTTAACCCACGGTATATACATCATCAAAATAAACAACAAATCCATCAAAGTAGCAAGACAATGAAAAAGATATTACTCTCACTTCTGGCAGTAATGATTTCATTCACTGCCTTGGCACAGACCGATGGTGACAAGATTACCATCAACAATTCAGAAGGAAAGCAAGCAGAATGGAACCTGACGGGCGAAACCAACGCCGTCAGCAGCATGAAGCATAATGCCAACAACCAACTGGAAATTTATCTGAAAGGTCTGGAGGACTTCGGAGCTTGGGAAACATACGACATCAACAAGATCAACAATGTCGTCTTCTCTATCTATCACGAAAGCGAAGTGGGCGATGTGAATCTCGCTGACCCGGCAGCTACCGAGAAGACCAAGCGTCTCTACAAATATCTGCAGCTGAACTATGGCAGCAAGACCCTCTCTTCGGTTATCGCCAACGTGAACTGGAACACCCTGGAAGCAGATAAGATTTATAAAGCAACAGGCAAATATCCTGCCATGAACGGCTATGATTTCATCCATATCTATGTACCTAAGCAGGGTTCCAACGGATGGATCAACTACAACGACATCACCCCTGTTACCAACTGGGCAGACCAGGGCGGACTGGTATCGCTGATGTGGCACTTCAACGTGCCTAAAACCGAGAGCACCGTTCCGGGAACAGATGGCAGTGGCGTGACCTGTACCCCATCCGAAACCACCTTCAAGGCAGCCAACGCATTGACGGCAGGCACTTGGGAGAACAAATGGTTCTATCAAGAGATGGACAAGGTGGTAGAAGTTCTGCAGAAGTTGCAGGATGCAGGCGTTGTTGCCATTTGGCGTCCTTTCCATGAGGCAGCCGGCAATGCCTGTCTGAAATCTGGTGCCAGCTGGGGCAAGTCCTGGTTCTGGTGGGGATATGATGGTGCTGAAACTTACAAGAAGCTTTGGCAGACCATGTTTGATTACTTCCAGAGCAAGGGCATCCACAACCTGATTTGGGCATGGACCACACAGAACTACAATGGCGATGCCAATACCTACAACAATGATGCAGACTGGTATCCTGGCGATAAGTATGTAGATATCATCGGTCGCGACCTCTATGGCTATGATGCAACCAAGCAGGCTCAGGAGTTCAAGGAGATTCAGGCTCGCTATCCTGGCAAGCTCGTAGCTCTGGCTGAATGTGGTACTGATGCCAATAGCAACACGACTACAGCTGACATTGATGAAGCATGGAACGCTGGTGCTAAATGGAGTTTCTTCATGCCTTGGTATGGCGGAAATATGCCATCAAACAGCTGGTGGAAGGCGGCATTGAGCAGCAAGAACGTGATTACCCGCGACCAAGTGAACCTGAACGCCAACTATGTAGAGGAAAGTGCAGTAGATGCCGTGAAGAACATGGGCATCGGTACCAACTTCGGCAACTGCACAGATGTAGTTGCCATGTGGATGAACATGAACAGCAACTCGGTTACTGATTTCGAGAAAGCTTGGGGACAGGAGCCAACGACCAAACCGATGGTAGATTTCCTGAAGAAGAATGGTTTTAATTCTGTCCGCATCCCAGTTACCTGGTTCCAGCACATGAAGGAAGACGGAACCGTGGATGAAGCATGGATGAACAGAATACAGGAAATCGTAGATTATGTCATCGATAATGGTATGTACTGCATCCTGAATGTTCATCACGATACAGGTGCAGACAGTGACGATGTCAAGCACTGGATCAAGGCTGATGAAGCCAACTACAAGGAGAACAAGGAGAAGTTTGAGTATCTCTGGACACAGATAGCCACCCGCTTCAAGAACTACGACCAGCACCTGGTGTTCGAAGGTTACAACGAGATGCTTGATGCCGACAACACCTGGAATGCACCAAAGAGCGCAAGCAGCTATAAGGGTTTGAACGAATATGCCCAGAGTTTCGTGAATGCAGTACGTGCTACCGGTGGCAACAACGAGACCCGCAACCTCATCGTCAATACCTATGCAGCAGCTAGCGGAGACGAGGTTTTGAACAACCTCTCTATCCCTACCGACAAGGTAGAAGGTCACATCGCAGTAGAGGTTCACACCTATGCTCCATGGGACTGGTTTACCAAAGGCAAGTGGGATGCTTCCTGCAGCAAGGAAATCGCTGATATGTTCACCCG
>ERZ1023706.181-NODE-181-length-14119-cov-9.103171_pt1 | contig 14119 bp, 12 predicted proteins | sample MGYA00380351_ERZ1023706 | MGnify/ENA primary metagenome ERZ1023706 (study PRJEB33179, sample SAMN07449038) | human gut metagenome | biome: Human-gut; feature: Human associated habitat; material: Faeces | host: Homo sapiens | place: India:Kasaragod | collected...
GCATAGAACCTCCTGGCAGAGAACGTGTGGCTCATGCCGAATCTATATTGCAGAAGGCATTATAGACCCGGCAGAGCGTTTTTCTTATGATATGCAGTAGGGGCAATTACATTCCGAAGATTGCCTGATTATCATTATTCTTATTATGCAATGCTACCATAGTTGGGCTTGCCTTGGGGGTAGGCTCAACTATGTTTTCTTTATGGGTTTCTACAGAGCTGACCAGCTGTGCCTTGATGATAGGCTTGCAGATATAGTCATTTACCCCCATCTCATAGCAGTCGTCGATGTTGTCCTTGTTGTTGAGCAGGGAAACCACAATGATTGCCATCTCCGATTTGTCGTAAGAGGCTCTGACGTACTTGATGACGTCCCAGCCGTTTACCTGGGGCATCATCAGGTCGAGCAGGATGATGTTGGGCTGGAAGCTATCTACCAGTTCGATAGCTTTAGCTCCACCATCCGCTTTCTGAATCTCAACGTCTAAGCCTTTCAGCATATCAGCAACTAATTCAATATTCTCGTGAATATCATCTACTACTAATACTTTACATTTACTATTCATTTCTCGCAACTTATTGCGACAATCCTAAGCCTTTACCTTATGGATTCCGTAGATATCACACATGAAACCCTTATCGGTGAGAATCTTATTCATGTCTAGTTTATTAAATATCTTATGATTGGTACCGATGACTACGATTTCATACTTTTGATCGAGCACGGAAGGGTTGTCGGTAATCTTGATTTCATATTCTTCTTTTACTTCTTCTGTATCCACCAGTGGGTCGTAGAGGGTGGTTCTGTATCCTGTACCCAGAAGATTGATATACAGGTCGGCTACTTTGGTGTTACGGATGTCATCACTGTCTGGCTTGAACGAGAAGCCCAGGATGAGAACGTTGGTCTCAGCTGGTACGAAGTTTCTAACCTCGCTGGCACTCTTGATCTTTCCTGCCATCCATATTGCCATCTGCTCATTCACCTCGCGAGCCGTAGAGAGGAGGGATGGAACCACATCCACCTCCTGTGCCTTGTTGATGAGATAGTAGGGATCCACAGCGATGCAGTGACCGCCCACCAGTCCTGGGGTAGCAGGCACGAAGTTCCATTTGGTACTTGCGGCAGCCGTAACGTCCTGGATGCTGATGCCCATCTTGTCGTATATCTTCTGCATTTCATTGAAGAAGGCTATCTGAACGTCGCGCTGGCAGTTTTCCATCAGCTTGCTAGCCTCTGCCACCTTGATGCTCTTTGCCTTGAAGGTTCCGTGGGTCAGCACAGAAGCGTAGAGCGAATCGATGATCTCGGCAGCTTCGGGGGTAGAACCGCTGGTTACCTTCACGATGTTCTCGATGGTGTGTACGGTATCGCCCGGATTGATGCGTTCCGGAGAGAAGCCTACATAGAAATCCTGGTTGAGCTTCAAGCCGGATGTTGCCTCCAGCAGTGGAGCGCATACTTCCTCGGTGAGCCCGGGATATACAGTCGATTCATATACCACGATATCGCCCTCTTTCAGGATGGCACCTACGGAGCGGGTGGCACATCTTACGCAGCTGATGTCTGGCTTGTTCGACTTGTTGACAGGTGTAGGAACCGCAATGATATACACATTGCACTTCCTGAGCATTTCTATGTCGCTAGTCAGTTTTAGTCCCTGAGCCAAGGCCTTCGATAGCATTTTGTTCTGATTCATCTGCGTTTGGACAAGTCTGTTTACCTTTTTCGCATTGTTATCATAACCCCATGTATCGTATTTCTTTGAGAATAAGCATGCTAGGGGGGTACCTACGTAGCCCAGTCCTATCACTCCAACCTTAAACTCGTAAGGTTTGTTTGTCATATATCTATATTGTTTTAATTATTATTATTACTACTATTTTCTGGTTTACTTTTTACCTTAGATTCCTTCCAGCTGTGCGTAGCGCGATGTCTTCTTCGGGTTCCACTCATCCTTGTAAGAGGTGCGGAAGAACAGTTCCTGAAGATGCGCCTCCAGTCGGGCAAAGCGCAGGAAGTAGCCTGTGTATGGCGACATGAGTGGCATGAACCGATAGAGGAACCAGGCGGTTTTCTTTCTTTCCGTTACCAGCAGCACCAGGATGAATGCCAGCTGCGACAGGCATACACGGATGAAGTAGCCCAAGAGCAGCACATCCACTATGTGGGTGTTGAAGGTGATGGCAAGCTGAATCATATATCCCAGCCACAGGAAGTTGAATACGCAGTCGAACACCACGCTTTCCATATTCGACAACCAGTTGAGGATGCTCCAGTTCTTGGAAGGCAGCAGGATGTCGAGGTGCTTGCGCAGGCGGAATCTCACGAGTGATCTCGACCATCTGATGCGCTGACGGTACAGTTTGTACCATTTGGTTGGCACATTGGTCATGCAGATGGCATCTTCGGCAAATTTCACCTTGTAGCCTGCCTTGCGGATCTTCTGCGTGATATCACCGTCGAGTCCCGGACCGATGTCCCAGTATCCCACTTCTTTCAGGGTCTTGCGCTCGAAAGCGCCAAAGGCACCCGAGATGATGTGGTAGATACCTAGAGCACTGGTTACGGAGCGGCCCACCTGTATTCGCTTCAGGTATTCGAAAGCCTGGAGAGATGAACAGATCGTCTCCTTGTAGTTTCTCACCTCGATGCAACCTCCCACGGCTTTCACCTCACTGTCGAGGTAGAAGGGCAGGAGTACATTCTCCAGTGCGTCACGGTCGAGCGATGAGTCGGCGTCGAGACTTACGATGTATTTTCCCCGTGCCATGTTCGCTCCGTAGTTGGTGGCAGCAGCCTTGCCGCCTCGGGTCTCCAATCTCAGATAGTGCGTGATGAGTCCTGCACGGTAGAGGTCGGTGCATATCAGTTTGGTGTCGTCGTTGCTACCGTCATCCACCACGATGATTTCGTAGTGCCGGTAAGTCTGTTCATTCAGCGACTTCACCATCTTATAGATATTCTTGCCTTCGTTCTTACCCGGCACCAGAATGCTGATGAGCGGGTTTTCTCTATAGAGATAGAACCGGGCAAGCTCCTTTTCCTTGTATCTCTTGTTTCGGGTCATCAACCGGTTGAAGATCACCAGATACTCCAGCAGGTAGTATCTTGGAACCTCGATGAAGAAGAGGAACCAATAGGTGTTGGCAATGCTCGAAAACGAGAGTGTGCCAATCCAGTCCCAGAAGCGGTTGATCGTATCTACTATACTAAACATTTCTTCAGTTTCCTTTCTTCTCTTATCTCAGTACGGTGAGTGCCATGATGGCGATGAGGACGAGAATACCGGCGATAGCGACGAGTATTCCTACCAGTTCCTTGTAGAGTTTCACTCTCTTCAGAGCCTTGTCGGTTTCGTCTTCTTCCGGAGCTATGTCGAGTCGCTCTTCCTGCTGCTTCACGGTATCTTCATCTGTTATCGGATTCTCCGAATATCCGCAGTAGTCGTCTGGAGTCAGCTCTATGAGATTCATTTTGTCGAAGAAGTCATCATATTGTCCGCTCATTCCCTTATGTTTGGTATTGAGTACGCAGCAGATCAGCTCATCGGGTTCTATCATGTTGCTTACCTTTCGGATAGCCTTCGACATGTCCTTGCTCAGGTGCTGCTGCGCTTCATTCTCAGACTTCTCGTCATATCCCGTATAGGTAACGTAGAAGATATTGTTATTGTACGATACCTTGTGACTGTGGAAGATGCGGCAGAACTTTGCCTGCATCGATTCCTTGATCTTGACGGTCTCCTGTTGCGGGCTGAGAATCCAGATCTTACCTACGATTACTGATACCTGTTCTTCGCGGTAGGTTTCCAGAAGCTGGCGGCGCAGACGGTTCTGCAGCAGACTATACTCCATATAGTTATCGTAAGTATTGGTCATGTTGCTGAAGAGCATTCCGCTCTGGGTCAACGTACGGATACCTTCTTCTGTAATCTCGTAGTCCTCCACATCACGGGGAACCAGTGCATTGACAGGGAAGGTATTCTCGCAATAGCAGCAGGTTGCTTTGGTGATCGGAGTGGTAAACGAGTTCTCACAGTCGTTGCAGGAATAGATCACTGCTGGTCGGTCGTAGTCCACACCGATGTGTCTCAGTCTCTTGTGGCACTTCGGACAGATGAGCATTCCTCCCACATTGTATGCACTTTCCGGAGCCACGTTGGCACAGGAAAAGTGGTGGATAATGTTCTGGATCTTCAGATTCGAACTTCCGCACTTCGGGCAGCACTCCGTGTATAGCAGGTGACTGTGGTTGCACTTTGGGCAGAGATGCTCCTTGATGAGGTATTTGTGCTTGCGCAGTGCGCCATATTCCTCCAGTGTATCAATGAAGGCGAACATCTCGGCAAGATGAAACTGGCCCATGCTGTGGTAGTGCTCGAAGATAGGATTGATGTATCCCAATGACGATTTCTCCAGAAGCACGTGAGACAGAATTCTCTGGTCTCTGGAGAGATGAAACCTCAGAATGTTGGTGAAGAGCTCGTTGGGCTGAGTTGGGCGTGCCACCTCCTGCTTGATGCCATATTTCTCCTTGGCAGCCTTGATCTTGTCAATGATCTCATATACTTTCTCATTGCTCATATCGCTGACAAAGGCATCGATGAGGAATTCGATGATCTGCCCCTTGCCCGATACCGCCGTGTTGACGAATATCGGCTTGTAGCTGCATTTGTACGATAGGATAGGGCTGGCTCCAAACAGGATGGCCTGGAACGTTCGCTCACTCTTCGTATTGATATATATGCAATCGAAGTAGTCGGACTGGATATCTGGTGTTGAGTCTATATCGACATAGCTGTCGATGGTGAGCACCATGTCTCCACGTTTGTTTCTTTTTAGTCCAATCATTTCTTCTGGTTCTTTATTTTGATTTGTCGGTCGAAATCAGCTTCGAACTTCTTACGACATTTTGATTCTTTTCCACTGGGATGGTGTACATCGGCAGTGGTTTCGGATCGAGCATAGCGCTGATCTTGTTGATTCTCACTCTCACTGGCAGCTTGTTGCTCATCACCCATGCCGGAACTCTCTGGTTAGGGTTCAGGGTGAACACGGCAACCACTGCATTGGCATCATGCGAAAAGTTACTCTGCAGATGCTTCGGAATTTCCTCTACTCTCAGACCCGCCATCTGTAGCTTGGCTTTCAGCTCCAGATCCTTGTTGATGATGACGTCTGCATCGTCAGGACTCTCCATATACTTCACCTTGTCGTTGGGCACGTAGATGATTACTCCCAGATGGCATGCAGCGTAGTCGGTATGCTGGATAGTCATGACTTCCTGGCTCTTGAATACCAGCGTCCTGTCGCTTACATTGATCTTGGTGATATAGGCATCGGCTGGAGCGCAGCAGTAGTGTATCAGTCCATGGCTGTAGATGCTTGTGTTGCTGGAGTAGGGCATATCCGCATTGTTGGTGGCAGCACCTCTTCTAGCCATGAAGTTATAGGTGGTGTTCTTTGCCCTGGCGTAGATTTCCACCTTGTTTGCCTGCTTCCTGAGTTCTTCTTCCACTTCGGCAATCTCTGCATCCAGGGCATTGCGCTTGGTGTTGTCGGTGAGTCCGTAATAGATATCCGAACTCTCTGAAGCCTTCTGCTTTTTCAGTTCTGCCAGACGGGTACGGAGCACCGGGATTTCTTCTTTTGCCAGCTGTGCCTGTACCTCCATGTCGTGCGTTTCCTTTACAGCCGAAGGCAGGATGTTGGGGTCATACTGGTTCACGATGTTTCCCAGCAGCACGTAGGAGTAGAGGGTGTCACCCTTGTGTACCACCTCGCCTATTTCCTTGTTCACCTTCAGAATGTAGATGTCGTCAACTGCCGAAATCGGGTTCTCATCGATGGTGATGTATCCGTCGTAGATGACCCATATCATTCTTGTGATGATATAGTATGCCGCCAGTACGATGACGAGCAGGAAGATCAGCGCGAAGATAATCTGCTGTCTTGCCAGTCGGTGGCTCTGCGACTTGAGCATGTCTGACATTGCCTGTTCCTGCGGCGTGCTATTAAATTGAAACTCATTCATAGTTCTATTTCCCTGAAAATAGTATTGTTGTCGTAGATGCTGACTGCCTTCTCGATATTGATGATGGCAAGTCCGCGGTTTAACATCAGCTTATACATTCTCTCCATGCTTTCGAGGAATCCCGTATATTCGTCCATTCTCATCAGGTAGTTGTACCCCTGCTTCTGGTTCTTGTAGGCAAATCTTCTCATATCGATGTATTTGCCGGTCTGTTCTATATGGAACGCCTCGGTGGCGATGGCCTGGTTCAAATTCTCTATTCTCTTCAGCAGGATGCCTACCGACTGCTTGATTTCCTTGACATCGGTGCTTCTGCTGCTTCTGATGATTTCCTTTTCTGTTTCGAGAGCCTTGCGCTTGCGTGGATTCTCGTTGTAGATCGGGATGGTGAATCGCACTCCGATATCACCGTTGTTGCTTATCTTGTTGTTGCTTTGCCAGTAGGATGACCATCTGGCGAAAGGCGTGATTCTTGTCGTCGATAAGTAATTAGCCAACTTGCTGTCGTTGTCGGCAATCTGTTCTTTTACCATCACGATTCTTGCGTCGATGCTTTCCTCGTCGATGTGGTGCCAGAGAGCTGTTGTATCTACCAGAATCCGTGTTGGTCTGATGCGGTAGATGGGCTTGTTGGAGATGTCTCGGTCGGAGCAGGGATGGAGATATCGTATTCTGCTGCCAGTTTTTCGTTCATCACCTTCAGCATCTTGTCGTTGCTGATTCGGTCTTTCTCCAGCATGTATTGGTATGCCTCGTTCATGATGTCGAGGTTGTCCAGTCGGTGAGCGATGATGGTACCGATGTAGAAGTTATATTGTTCGGTCAGCTCTTCAGCTGCCTTTTCATAGATGTCTGCTGTCATTCTCTTCTTGCTTTGCAGCCTGGAGAGTTCGTTAGCCAAAGCTACTTTGGCTTTCTTTTCCTTGCCCTGGTAGAACTTGCTGTTGATGATGTTCCATCCCAGTTCTGCCTGGGTCTTTACCTTGTATTTGGATACCTGGTCTTCGTTGTCGTTGTCGGCGTCGAAGTAGGCATCGGGTCTGGCATACACCTGTCCGGTTACTTCCAGTCCGTTGTGTTTTGCTATTGCCAGTTGCTCGTGGGCAGTCTTAGACCAGTAGAGCGAGTCAGTGTTTCTGATGTCAGCCGTGTGCTGACTGTTGAGTCCCAGGTTGATGACCGGCGACTGTACCCATATAGGGTGGTTGAGTAGGGTATCGAGTTGTGCGAAGCGATTCTTGAAGTGCTTGAGTACATTTTCATTTTTCAGATTTTCATAAACGAGCATCTTCGGGCTGAATGCTTTCTTCTTTGCCTGTTGTTTCAGATTTTGAGCCATAACACCCCTTCCTCCGATATTCATCAGAAGAACAGCTGTAGTGTATAGTATCAATTTTCGCTTCATCATTCTCTTAGTTTAAACACTATGAATGCAGCCGCAAGCTGTTGCAGCTGCATTCAACTAGTGTCTTTTGATTATATTGCTCAATGACAATTCTTATCTATTTCTTATGAATTAAACATATATCAGATTCCTTATTTAGTAAGAAACCTCAGGATCGGCATTCTTGAGCTGGAATACCTGCAGTCTGCTCTGTCCGTAGGCTACGTAGATATAGCCATTATATTCTATTACATAGTTGGCAGAGTGGGCAAGGTTGCGGTGTGCAACCACCTTGTGAGTTTCCTTGTCGAGAACCACAAGTCCGAATCCGCCGTATGCGATATATACATACTTCTTTCCTACGTAGCAGCCATTGGCATGACCTTTATACTTTCCGGCATTTTCGCCTTCCGTGATAGTAGGGCTAGGCATCTGGTAGTGCCAGAGTTCATTGCCTTCCATATCGTAAACATACATACCGGCAGCACCGCGGCAAACGTAAATCTTGTTATCATCCACACGAACCACGTTTTTACCGTTGTTTGGTTCAATGGTGCTGATAGCGAAGCTCTTGATCGGGTTGTTGAGGTCTTCTGCCTTCTGGTCGAAGATTTCCACGGTAGCAGGGATAGCCTCTGTCTCGTTGGTTGCAGCTCTGTCCAGATAAACTGTAACGATCTTGCCATTACCGATAGCTATGTGCTTTACCTTTCCTGGCTTGTTAATCTTGTCAAGCTCATTATAGGTATCTGCATTGTAAACCAGATAGCCCTTGGTGGTTGCAATGATCAGATGGTTGGTTTCGTCGTTATAGACCACGCAGTTCTCATCATAACCCTTTTTCGCAAATTCTGCTGTTGCAGGATTCATCTGGATGAACTGCAATGGCTTCTCGTAGATCACGGTGTCCTTGCCATTGATGGTTGTTGTGATAGACTTTGATTGGTCTGCCAGCAGATGATTGTCCTGGATAGGGAGGTATGCGAGCATAGCACCCTTCTTGTTGGAACTTCCTGGTAAGTAAACCATGCGCTTGCCAGACTTGAGCTTGACTGCCAGCAGATGGTTGAAGTCGAGGTCTTTCTGGTCATCGCAGAGATACTGCTCCAGTGTTACCTTGTTGTTTTCTACAGGACTGAATACCTCAATACAGCCACCGTGTTTCTTGTCACGGGTATGGTAAGACATATACAATCTGCCATTGTGTACCTGTACGCAAGTCGCAGAGATGTCATGGTCGTGATTATAGTCGATACTTGAAATCAAGTTGAGTGTAGGCTCCTTTGTTGGCTCTTTGTCTGCATTGTAACCGTTAGGATTGCACTCTGTCTTCTTGATGACGTAGTTTTTAGCTTCTGGATCATCCTTGAAGAGGACATCGGCATTATTGTTCCATACAATAGTTGTATTGTCATCTGTAATCGGAGTGGTAGCCCCTTCACTTCCATAGACAGCATTTGCATCCACGATGATATGGGCATTATCTCCTGGTGTGGAGAAAATAGAGCAATCTACCGTCTTGGCTCCACCCGGTTTTCTATCACCCTGTTTTTCAGGCGCATTGTAGTAGAAGGCATCTGCTTTGATCACAGCTACACCATCCTTGTCTTGTAAGTCTGCATGACCTTGACCATTGTTCAGATTTATGTATTTGCCTTCGATGTCAACCATACTCTGGTTTTGCAAGTGGAGTTTTGCACCAGAATCTTGCTTGTAGTACTTTGCCTTCAGATATATGACGTAGAGATTTGTGCCATAGGTGGCGTTAACATCTCCTTCTACCTTGAGGGAACAACCGCTATGGAGCTCTGTTGTATTTTGAATCTTCACGCTGGTAGTTGTCATGATGTTTACCCAGGCGTATGACTGGTCTGACATTTCGAACGCTCCAGTCAAGGTAGCATTGTCTGTTACAAACAGGTTGGCTTTTTGGGACATAGTAACTTTATCAGCAAAGAGGGAGTTTTGGACATAGAGCTGAGAGCCTTCTACCATTTTCAAATCGTGTCCTTTTATATTTAAATCCCCAGCCCACTGATAAAATGTATTCTTGATGATATATTCTTTTTGGTTGGCTGGAAATTCAATTGTGCCCCAGTTGGATACCTTTGTATCTCCAAATACTTCAGTGTGATTTTTCGCAATCAGTTTACCTCCGCTCAATACATTGATTGTGGCACCTGATCCGTTGGCAGAACTATATTCTAATGTACCTTTCACATAGATGGTCATTCCTTTTATGTTGTAACCATCTGCTTTGAGGGTTTCGCCAGCTGGTACTACATAGGTTCCTGGATGTTCGTCCCATTTTTTATCTGCTAAGGAAGAAAGATTAGGAGTCCCTGCAGGAACGGTTGGCTCTGTAGCATCTGCTCTGGTTGCCAGAGCTCTGGTTTTTGTAGTTGTATTAGCGTATGCACCTTTATAGTTCCATACTCTGGATGCCAGCTGGTCTGCATACTCTGCGGTTACGTCTGTACCAACGATAGTAGCAGCTTTACCGATAGGGTCTATGACAGAATCGTTGCCGGAATCGCTACAAGATGCCAAAAGCATTGCAGCAAATGAGAACGTTGCAAGTTTAATATTTATAGCTTTCATATTCATTTACTTAACTTTTATCGTTAACATTCTTGTTGAACGTATTTCTTGTTTCAGCTAGTCAACTTAGCTCTAATAAGGTGAATGTTCTCTCCCACTCACAGAGGAGTGGGAGAGAGCAAGGATTATTTCTTTTATTCGTATTACTTCTTGGTATCTGTAAGCTTGAATACCTGTACACGGCTCTGACCATATGCAACGAAGATGTTGTTGTCGTTATCGCCTGTTACGAAGTTGGCAGACTTGCCGTTGTATGCCTTGCGGTGGCAAACTTCTTTGCCATTCTTGTCGAGAACAACCAGACCGTATGAACCGCAAGCTACAAATACGTTGTTAGCTGTAACGTAAACTCCATTAGCGCAACCCTTCACGTATTCCTTTCCTGCTTCCAAGTTCTCAGCTTTATTAGATGCCTTGAATGTTGGGCAATCGAAGAACTGGCTAACTGTACCATCGGCAGCAATCTTTGAGATACCATTCTCGCCCTTGCAGACGTAAATTTCACCTTTGGCTTCATCTACTGCAATCACAGCCTTGTTGCCCTTAGGAGAGATTGCACCGACATTATATGTTGCTGCAACGTCCTGCATTTCATTGTCGTTATATGCTGTCAGTGTGCCATCAACTGTCAATGCGTAGAGCTTGCCGTTTGCTGCAACAAGATACTTGCCCTCTGTGCTACCCTCGTTCCACTTGTTCATCTTTGCATTGAAGATAGTGAATCCATTTGTTGTAGCAACGATGTGGTTATTCTTGAAGTTAGCTACACAGTTGGCATCCATACCTTTGGTCTTTCTGTTGATGGCAGAAATCTGAATCTTGTTAGCGAATGTACCATCGCTGTTCAGTGAAATCTGTCCCATGAAAGGACCTACACCTGTTACCTCATCAGCATGGCTCTTGTTTCCACTCTGGCTACCAGCTACCCAAAGGGTGTTGCCATCTACCAGGATGTGGTTGTAGTCATTGGTTGCATTGTCTGATTCTACACTCTGATTGATAGTCAAGGTGTTGTTTGCCAGACTGATAGCCTCGATAGCTCCATTAGAAGCCTTGCCGTTTGTATGGTAAGCTACATAGAACTTGCCGTTTACTCCTGGCTGGATGCAAGTAGCAGACATGTCATTGTCTTTATTCTTGTCTTCTGCAACCAAGTCAAGCTTTGGAGCTGCGATGATAGTTGCAGGATCACCTGCCCACTCAAAGCCATAAGCCTTGTAGTCTGGACCATCTGCTTTCTCCTTGACACCCTTACCATTAGTTGCCTTATCGTAGTCGAGGTAAGAAGCTGCAATGTCGAGATCCTCGAAAGTATTCTCCTTAGTTGTACCAGTATAGCACTCTGTGAACTGGAGAAGGAAGGTTGCGTTGTTGCCAGATGTAGCCAAAGCCTTAATCTGGTTGTCACCATTGTTGGTGAATTTCTTAGCCTTGATAACAGCGATGGCGTTGTCATCGTTCAAGGTAATCTGACCAGCACTTGCGTTATCAGTTACGATATTGTTGGTATAGATATCGCTCTTGTTATTGATATTGATCTTGCAGTTACCCTTCAGATTGAGAGTAGCATCTTTCTGCTCGTTGGTAACGTTGATGTAATCTGCAGTGATGTTTGAACCTGCCTCAGCGTTGAATACCTTTGAAGCCTTGATGGCAGAATTCTCGCTGGCTTTCATCTCGCCCTTAACGTTCAAGGTCTCTGTTCTCAAGAATCCACCGAACTGCAAAGCACCATTTACGTTAACTGTTGTAGCGTTCATGATGTGCTTGGTTGCGTTTACGGTAGCGCCTTCTTCGATGTTCAGCTCAACGGCGCGGATAGAACCGCCGATGTATGCCTCAGAACCATTCTTGAATGTGATGTTGTGCTTTGGTGTGATGATGGCCTTCTTGTCGTTCTTGTCATAAGCGTTGATAGAACCGATACCGCCCTTTTCATTTGTATATTTAGCGTACAGCTTACCAGCTACGGTAATATCGTTTTCTGCAATGATAGAACCGCCATCGTTGATGATGGTTGCGTCAGCAGGAATTTCCAAGGCACCTTTGCCCTTGTACTCCAATGTGGCACCGCCGTCAACGTAAATGGTACAGCCTGCAATAGAACTGTCGAAAATCAACTTTGAACTACCCTTTACGAAGATGGTAGTACCAGCTACTTTGTGACCGCTCATGTCGAGTGTAGTCTTGCTGGTGATCAAATATGTCTTGCCTGGAGTCATGTCTTCTGCACCGCTCCACTGTCTTGCATCCTTAGGAACAGCAGGGATAGTAACTTTGTCGGCAGAAGCAAATGCTCTTGTCTGAGTTGCTCTTGAGAAGAAGAACTTTCTGGCATTAGCTGTTGTGTTCTTGTAGTTTGAAACGCGAGCTTTGAGTTCTGCAGCAGAGCTGCTTGTAAGATTTGCAGTGATAGTCTCTGCAACATCCACTTTAGAGTCTGGGCCACCAGTAGGATCGCTGTTGCTGTCGCTACATGATGCGAAAACAAATGCCGCCAAACCGATGGCAGCAAGCTTGGAATTGATTACCTTCATATCTATTAATAGTTTTAATTTTATTTTAGACTTTATTATCTTTACTTCATCATTACCTTGTGTTTCATTATTACCTTTACTTTTACTTATTTTTTAAGTTCTGTTCGAATAATCGCTTTTTAAGTTCAGTTCGGACACTTATCTTTAAGTTCAGTTCGAATAATAAATGTTTTTTTAGCAGGTGTTAGGGCAACTGCAAAGTGCGAATGCTATGCCATTACTCTTCTATCTGCAAATTCACGGTGCAAATATACTGTAATTATTGCAAATAGAGTAGATTTACGGGTTAAATATTCTTAAAGTGGAAAATCTTTTAGTGCTGAGTACTATGGAGTTACCTTTTGTTGACGGTAACGGAGTTGTGAAAATGTCTAAAATCCGGGTACGTTTCTTATGGTATCAAATTGAATTTTTGTCGTTGTTCTTTAGCCTGTTTTTGCATATTGGCAAAATAACTTCTGTAAGCTTCTTCGTTTTCTCTGTTGTATATTTCAGCTGCCTCGTGCATAATCTGAGCCAGCATTTCATCTGTTGGTTCTTCCATGCTTGTCAGCCTATAGCTATTTATTCTTTTTCTGAAATCATAATTCTGATATTTTAAAATATGGCGCAAATATACGATTAGTCCTGATTTATAATATCTTCCAGGAATTCTTTGGGAGTTCTAACTTTGATGTTGGCTGTCTTGAAATCTTTTGGGTTTCTGGTTATGATGTAGTCAACCTTTGCTTTCTGTGCGCATTTGTATTGCATGGCATCTTCAAAATCCTCAAAATCGGATAGAGTCGCATAATTCACGCACTCTTTATCTGTAGCAACCACTTTGCAAATTTTGCAGAAATCTGCAATCAGCGTTTTTATTCTGTCGTTGTCGTTCTTCTTGCTTAAAATATAACTTGCGGTTGCAAAAGACATAGCTGCAGCGTGTAATTCTATCTTTTGGTTGATCGCTAAGCTCATGATGATTGCTGCATCATCGTAAAACCCTGTTCTGTGTTTCCAAGATAATCAATTATCACGTTTGTATCTAAGAAAACCTGTATCATATCAGCTTATTTTATATAGTCCTTGTAGTATTCATTTTTGTAGTCGAATGTCTCAGGCGTATGAATGCCTTTAGTCATAGCTGCAATTCTTGGGTCTATAACTAAGTCTGCCTTGGTTATTTTCTTAGCCTTTGTTTTGTTGGGAGACAATATTTTCTTGAGTGCTTTGACTGCCTTGCTAATTGTCTCGTAGTCTTCGTTAGCTATTATGCTGACGAGTGACTGGTATTCTGATTGTAACTCTAATGCTGTCATAGTGTATTGCTTTTAAAATTCCTGCGGCAAAAATACGATTTATTTCTTGAACTTGCAAGTTTTTGGGGATATATTTTCATTCCTTTGCATGTTTTTCTTGTTTCAAAAGAGCCTTACTTGCTGTCCAAAAGAGCCTTACGTAACGTTCAATTAAGCCTAACGTAAACCTTAATTGAGGCTTAATTGGATGGTAAGTAAGGCTCTATTGCAAGGCATTTGTGGCTCTTTTTGCAATCTTTTTGGGCTTTTTTGCAACCTTT
>ERZ1023706.183-NODE-183-length-14041-cov-18.881453_pt1 | contig 14041 bp, 11 predicted proteins | sample MGYA00380351_ERZ1023706 | MGnify/ENA primary metagenome ERZ1023706 (study PRJEB33179, sample SAMN07449038) | human gut metagenome | biome: Human-gut; feature: Human associated habitat; material: Faeces | host: Homo sapiens | place: India:Kasaragod | collected...
TAAAGTATATGGAGAAGGAACTCTTCGTGGACTGTCAATGCGAGGAGGATGAATTTCCTGTATTGTTGATGGATTGGGTAGAAGGGGAGACGATGGAAGCTTACATTGCTGCAAATTATCACAATCAATCAGCTATGTCAATGCTTTGTTATCGCTTTGGGAAAATGGCGGCTTGGCTCCGTTCACAATCTTTTGCCCATGGCGACGTCAAGCCTGACAATATTATAATCCGTCCCGATGGTTCTCTTACATTGGTGGATTATGACGGGATGTTTGTGTCTTCTATGAAAGGTTGCAAATCTCCAACTATCGGTACCAGGGATTTCAGTCATCCATTGCGTACTGTGGGTGATTTCGATGAAACGATAGATGATTTTTCATTGGCAAGCATCGCCGTGTCATTAAAGGCTATCTCAATGAAATCTACTTTGTTAGATATCTATGGTGCCTCAGACAGACTTCTCTTCTCAGAAAATGATTATCGCAATCCTTCAAATAGCAAGGTAATATCTGCCCTGCAGGAATTGATGTGTGATAAGGATTTCTGTACACTTTACTCTCTTTTCATGCTTGCATTGGCGAGAAAGGAACTTTCAGCATGTTCTTTTAGATTGTTTATTGGCGAAAAGCCCAATATAACTCCTGTGATGAATGAAGATTTATCAACTGAAACAACAAATGATGAGTTAAAAGAAGCTTTTGTTGATGAATGGGGAGTGAAATATAGCAAGGATGGAAGAAAATTGTTGAAAGTTCCAGGAAAATTAAGTGGAGCTTATTCTGTTAAAGAGGATACAAGGATAATATGTGATAGTGCATTTTCTTATTGTTATTCTCTGTCAGAGATAGTCATTCCTTCTAGTGTGACTAGTATTGGTGATAGGGCATTTTTTGGTTGTTCCTCGTTGAAATATATATCCATCCCTAAAAGCGTAATTTGCTTAAATGGTAATCCGTTTGCTGCATGGGATGGCAAATTAGAATGCTTATCTCCTAACTTTGTTTATGAGGATGATGTCTTGTTCAATAAGGATAAAAGTAGAATTATTTCTTTTAGAAATCAAAATATAAAATCGTATGTCATCCCTTCTTGTGTTACTAGCATAGGTAAAGGTGCATTTTCTTGTTGTTATTCTCCGTCAGAGATAGTCATCCCTTCTAGTGTTACTAGCATAGGTGATTGGGCGTTTTCTTTTTGTAGTTCTCTGTCAGAGATAGTCATTCCTTCTAGTGTTACTAGCATAGGTGATTGGGCGTTTTATAACTGCAAATTCCCAGACAATCTTAAACAAAAAATAATTTCCCGGTTTGGAGATAAAATATTTTAGTTTATATTAAATATATTTTAATAATTATGATATTAATAGAATCTAAGCGTAAGAAATACGAAAACATATTTCACATATATACATAATATATACTGAATGTAGCTTTTGAGTAAAGCCACTTTGGGTGCCACTTTGAGTGCCATCTTGGTAAAGATGTATAATGACCAAAATAAAATCTCATGAAATCCTCGCAGATATGTCTGAGATAGCCATTTCTACCATCAAGAAAATAGAGAGCGGCAAAGGAAACCCATCTCTATCTACGGTTGAAAAAATCATGGATATCCTTGGCATGGAGGTTAAATATGAGATTCGTCAAACAGTTTAATGATCCAGTCTCACTTACCATGCCTTTCAGAGAAGAGCCTTATCAGTCTGATTATCTATTCCCGGTTTTTACCAATATGCTTCCAGAAGGAGCAAACAGAAAGATAGTCTGCAGAAGTTGGCGATTGGATGAGAAGGATTTCTTTGGACTTCTTCTGAAGATAGCAACCTATGATACGATAGGAGCAATAACTGTAAAAGAAGTAGAATCATAAAAGAATTAAATCATTGCCCATCCACCCTTGCCGTCTGGACTTTGAGAGATTCGGAGAGCTTATCGGTTTGAAGAAGAAGCGTATAGAAATGATTCTTGACTCTTTTTCGATGAGACGTAGGCAGTTTTAAAACAGCTCTTCTAGCGAGTTCTTTTCCGATGATGCCTCCAATAAGTTACCTTTTAGCTAACAGAATAAACGATTGATACTTTTCTCATTTTCAGTATTATCGCTAAAATATTATTTTTTAATTTTTCAATGAAGTTTTTGGCTTAAGTTTGTGTTGTTTCAGTAAAAATGATTATTTTTGCAATATCGTCTGAAAATGCAGCCGAAAGTAATGAATAAAAATAATGCACAATATGCAGTATCCATTGATATCAGAATATGTAAAGGCCATTCAAGATGCAGGTGATAATCTTGAAGAGTTGGCTCACCTGACTCCCGTACTGGATGATCACGGAGAGCCATATCGCAGTAGTGGTGCTTTTGCCGTGGTGTTTAAGATGCTGGACAAGAGTACCGGGAAATATTATGCCCTCAAGTGCTTTACGGAAGAACAGCAGGGGCGAGCCGAAGCCTATCGTCAGATTGCAGACGAATTGGATTTGTTAGATTCTCCATACATTACATCAGTAAAGTATATGGAAAAGGAACTCTTCGTGGACAGTCAATGCGAGGAGGATGAATTTCCTGTATTGTTGATGGATTGGGTAGATGGTGAAACGATGGAAGCTTACATTGCAGCAAACTATCACAATCAATCAGCCATGCCATTGCTTTGTTATCGCTTTGGGAAAATGGCGGCTTGGCTCCGTTCACAATCTTTTGCCCATGGCGACGTCAAGCCAGACAATATCATAATCCGTCCAGATGGCTCTCTTACATTGGTGGATTATGACGGGATGTTTGTGCCATCTATGAAGGGCAGCCAATCTCCAACTATCGGTACTAGGGATTTCAGTCATCCATTGCGTACTGTGGATGATTTCGATGAAACGATAGATGATTTTTCATTGGCAAGCATCGCCTTGTCATTGAAGGCTATATCTATGAAATATACTTTGTTAGATACCTATGGTGCATCAGACAGGCTTCTCTTCTCTGAAAATGATTATCATAATCCTTCAAATAGCAAGGTTATATCAGCCTTGCAGGAATTGATGTGTGATAAGGATTTCTGTACACTTTACTCTCTTTTCATGCTTGCCTTGGCAAGAAAGGAACTTTCTACATGTTCTTTCAGGTTGTTTATTGGCGAAAAGCCTATCTTGCTTCAAACAATTGAAGATATATCAACCAAAGCTACAGAGGAAGAGTTGAAGGAGGCTTTTGTTGATGAATGGAGCGTGAAATATAGCAAAGATGGAAGAAAACTATTGAAAGCTCCACAAGAACTTGATGGTACTTATTCTATCAGAAAAGGAACAAAGGTTATTTGTGATGAGGCATTTCGTTGGAGTAAATTTATTGGTTGCCGTTCCTTGACAAGCCTGGTTATACCTGATAGCGTTACGAATATTGGGGATTATGCATTTTGGGGTTGCTCAGATTTGGCTGATATCGTCATACCTGATGGCGTAACTAGCATTGGGGATTATGCATTTGAGGGTTGCGAATCTTTGCGTAGCGTTGTTATTCCAGATGGTGTAACTAGCATTGGGGATTATGTATTTAGTGGTTGCCGTTCTTTGACTGATATCGTCATCCCTAATAGTGTGACTAGTATTAGGGATGGGGCATTTTTTTGTTGCTCAGATTTGGCTGATATCGTCATCCCTGATAGTGTAACTAGCATTGGGGATGGGGCATTTGTAGGTTGCACTTCTTTGAAGAGTCTCGTTATTCCTGATGGTGTGACTAGCATAGGTGCTTGGGCATTTTCTGGTTGTAATAATTTGCCATACAATCTTAAACAAGAATTAATATCTCGTTTTGGAGATGAGCTGTTTAACGATCTTTTCGCCCTCTTATATCTGCAATTTGAAGAATGAACATACGCTTGCTTGGTAGCGGTAAATATATTCATATAGAAAATAAGGAGCTATGTATAGTACAGAATAAAGAATCCCAATACGGGAGTTACGTATAGATGGTTCTGTTGTTGTTCCGTTTGGTAAATACAATTGGATTGATGGATTTGACAATGGACTTGCAAGAGTAAAAACAGGAGGCGTAACAAATGGAATAAACAAAAGCTGACCTTGGTACCGAAGGAATGATGTTAAGAATATAATATCTTTCATTTATCCGGGCTATAGTTTTGTTTTGTAATACTTGACAATACTATTGATTGCATTTGCCATAGTTGGTACTTCTATCTTTTGATATGTATTATAAACAGGATGCAATACAACCAAATACATTTTGTTTATAGCTATGTTATAGTTCTTTTCCAGGATGTATTTATACATATTTAACTGTAGGCAATAATGGTAATATCTGGTGTCTGGTACAGACTCCAAACCATTTATTCCGTAATTCCATATTGTTGCATTCCTATCGATTTTATCGCTTCGTTTCCAATCATACAAATCAAATTCACTATCATTTCTACTAAGAAAATCTATTGTACCAGCTATCCTTAGAACAGGATCGAAAATTTGCCATTCTGTTCTAAATGGAATGATGTTCTCTTCATTCAAGAATTTCTTAAAATAGGTGTATTCTGTAGAAATATCAACGATTTTATCTACGTGTACCTCTTCGCCATTGTATTGAAAGTGATAAGTGAAATCGGGAGTTTCTCTTATAAAGTGCTTATGAATTTGTTCATGGAGATATGTTCCAACCTCTCGTGACTCTGCACCTTTACAATCCCATTGTTCTAGCTGACATCTTTGTGAAATGCCATTTTCCAATGCTTTTTTGCGAGACCACCCGATGCTATCAAACTTTCTGAAGAACATACTAATGACATCACTGACCGCTTTTAGCTGTATAAACTTCTTATAGACGTATATATGTTCCTTTGCGAAAAATTCAATATCTTTGTCTTGAACAAAAGATAATTTGGTGTTGTCGATGTTGTTTTGATTCTGTGCTCTAAGTTGTGGAATACACTTAATTTGTTTGGCTATTACCTTTTCTTCCTCAGTCTGCTTAAGGTATTCTTGCTTAGACAGCGCCACTTCCTCATTACCAAAGTTATGCTGGAGATAGTTCTCTCTGAAGTTGGTTGCTGCCATCATTTTAGCATCTAATTCTGTCCAGAAAGGTTTGATACCTAAATGTATATTTCTATCAAAGTTCAGAATTTCAAATACATAATTTGAATCCAAAGACCAAAGGAGACGGTATATTTCATTAAGACATTTTTCTTTCTCACAAAAGATTTGTTCTTCTGTGAAACGCATGACTATCCAACCGGCATTGACAATGTTTAAGTCACGGAACTCGTCACCGCAACCAATGAAGTGTGTTGGTTCTCTGGTAACACCGTTATATGGCTCATCTATTTCAATATCGATTCTTATGTTCTTGTTACTACTTGCTATGATGGCAATGTCTGGTTCGTAAGGTCTGCATTCATCACCAAGCAATATTTTAGCATTGCCAATTATGCTAAAACTGTTTGGTAGGTGTGACTTTATGAAATCCTCAAACAATTGTTCTGTATAACCTCTTCGGAATTGTTTGCCAGTTCTATATGGGAAGACTATGCATCCCTTTTCTGGAAATCGAATGGCAGGATAAGTGTTTAAAGGCATGTCGTTATATATTGGTGCCTTATTATATTCTACGAACAGTCCTTTTGTTTCTTCTTTCTGTTTCGAGCTTTTTTCTAAAGACTCGTTAGGTATGCCGCTTTTATGTGACTGCAATTTACTTCTCATAGAAAACTGCGGTTTTGGGATAAGTTTGATACCCAATGATTCCAATGTTACTCGTTCGACATGTTCTTTTTTACTTCGTCCAATAGCCATACCACCAATGACTGTACTTCCAAGTTCCTGCAACTTGGCCTTAAATGATTTCATAGAGGAACCTGTGGTTATAATGTCATCAAACAACAAGACATATTTACCCTTAAAGAAGATTGGGTCATATTCTAACATATCTTGACTGAATGATTTTCCTCCCGTATGTACTTCGGTCTTTGCATGAGTAACTTTTATATAATTGAATGAATCAATCATGCCAGTAGCCTTGCATAATTTTTCAGAAAACGCCTTATACCTTCTTTCTGATATTTCCTGGCTTGATGCAGGAATGCAGACAAATGTGATATATTGTGCGCTCTCTTTGCCAAAAGTTGTTTCGATGATTTCCTTCGTCTGCAAGATAGCCCATTCTACTGCCTTTATATATTCTGTTTCATAAACTCTTTCTGGGTTCTTGAAAATCCATATCATACGGCGATCATTCAATATTTCTGATGTTTCAATGACTTTTGAAGAGATAGGATAATAATCAAGTATACTAATAGTTGGGAACCCCATAAATATAGTGTCCCATTTTTGAACAGCTTTAATTATCGTCTTCTGGGATGTTGAAATTTTCTGTTTTTCTCTATCTTTTTCCTCTTCCTCTTTCTTCTTTTTGTCTATCAAAGCTTGCATTTCGTCCGTGTCATACCCCTTCATTATGGAGAGATAGCATAAGCATGGTGAAAGAGAGCGATACTTTGATATAACCTTTTGGCAATGCTTTTTTAGACCGTTATTGGAAGTTACTGCTTCAACTATTATTATATATTTTTTAGTTGGTTTTTCATCTTTAAATTTCACCTCACAATTTGTGTTCCCAAACTCTGCTAACATACATGTCGCTAATATATAGTTCGTTTCATTTTCTTCATATATATGACTTCGATCTATATTTAAGATAACAGATACCTCTTTATTTAATGTTTTGATAAACTCTACAATTTTACGCACTTTTTCCCATGTGTATTTTTTATCTAAACACTTTATTTTTATAAAATTGTCATGAACCCATTTGTAATGTGTATATTCAATCTGGTTGTCTGCACAGAAACAATCAGTAAACACCTGCCAAACAATACACTCTGTTGTCGTAGTGTCATAGATTTTGTTATAGCTAGGCAAAAATATAGGGTATTTATGTCTTCCAAGGTTGGGAAAATTATCATGTACAGTTTTCCAACATAAGGTTGAAAAGGCCTTCTGCTCTTTTAACCATTCTTGATACTTTACAGATAATTTATGTTTTTTTTCAAGTTTTATAAATTCCTCATCTCTTACATATGAAATTTCAACTTTTGTAGAGAGGTTTGTGCTATTATAATTGTGGAGTTTTATAAAAATCTCAAGTCCTTTTGGGTATTTTTTTTTGATTGAGTTGTATCTAGCAGTGGCTTCTTTTTTTCTTACTTCGTCTTGCCATTTTTTTTCTTTTTGCTCTATTTCTTTTCTCTTGTCACAAGTTTTTATCATTTGAGTATAAGGATTCTTATAATATGAAAAAACATGTGGGCAATTTTCCTTTATTTCATGGTATTCATCAATAACGCTTTGCTCTTCATGGATGATTTCTTTAACAGAACTGAGTGCAGCGAGTTTTACACTGTATTCAACATGATTATTGCTTTGTTCATTTTTTCTAAGCCATTTAACGATACCATTGGGATATGTGTTACATAACTCATTATAGTCCTGAATTTTAGCATGACGCATAGCTAATTTATAGAAGCAAATACTCGATAGAATAAGTACAAATACAATAATGATATCTTCATTTATTAATTGTATTAATTTGATATATTTTTCGCTTTGGTTAAAAGCAGAATATATCAAATTGGTGGTTATGGAACCGCCAATACCCCCAAAAACTATAGAACTTATTATATGATTTTTCTTTTTCCTCATACTTTATCTTATTAATGTTAGAATTACAATACTTATAAATCTTGTAAAATTTGGTTTATAATTTCTATTTCTTTTGGATGTATAAAGCCATCAGCTTTAGCCATTCCTAAAAATAGTGTCATAACTTGGGCTTTCTTTTCGTCCGTCATCTTGAGGACAATATGATTTGCTTGTATGTCATCAATACTCGATATATTTTCCAGTTCACTTATTGTAATAGCGAAACTACTATATATATGATTCATAAAATCTTCCTCTTTAGGATCAATAACGCCATCTGCTTTCATTATACGCGATAATATATTAATTATGGCATATTTTTCAAATTTTGTGAAATTATTCATAATGACTGATTATAGAAAAAATTGTGATAAGAATTATTGCCAATATTGATTATATACATATTTTCCCTTGCACGGGTAATTGCTGTATATATAGCTTGAGGTGACATCGGTTGATAATTAGTTTCATCTAATATGGTATCATTTTCTAAAATAATAATAACAGAAGGTGACTCCCAACCTTTAAAACTTTGTATGGTAGAAATCTTTAAGCAACGTTTATCTGTTGTGAACAGTTGTTTTCTTGTTCGTTCTAATGCTTCAAAATCTCTATGAAACTTCCAATTGGCGGTTCTTTCGTCTGTGACATTGTGTACCGTTTTTAATTTTTCGAGGATCTCTGTAGAAACAAATGTTATTTCAGTTTTTGCTTTTGTTTGACGGCGATAATTAAAGTCTATACAACGTAACAATTTCGTTGATGATGCAAGTATAACAAAATCTCTTGGTTCATTGTTGTTGTTAGAAATAATGTTAATTATATTGCCAATTAAGACTTCAAGTGAGCAATCTGATCTCATATCTATATATTTAAAGACCTGAAAATTAAGAGTGTTTTCTAGTGTTTTATCTATGGAGATTTCATCTGTAGGCAGATTAGTCATAAATTGAGCTTGGAATGCCGTAGCCAGATTCGCTAAACGTGGATTTACAAATCGGCGACTTGTAGTTAATTGGCGATTCCATTGACCTCCAATAACACCTAAACGAATATCTCCATTTGTGTCTAAAGGACGATTATAGAGATTCTGTTTGGGATCTCCAAATACGACCAATTCTCCATTTTGTTCAAGGAGAAAGTTCTGTACAATAATGCGAAGCCATTCTGTTGTATAATCTTGCACCTCATCAATGAAAATTGCAGAATACTTTTTGTGGTCACTTGCATTATTAAAAAAATCATGATCATTATATGAATCAAAACCAACGTGTAACTGACATTCTGAAGCACGTATTCTAAAGAATTGGTGATAAGGATAGATATCTATTTTTTTCCAAGAGAAATCCTCCCTGATTTCAGACAGTCTATATTTTAGATAGTTAGCTAACGTAATATTATAGGTTAGGATAAGAACATCTCCTCCAGTGCGTTTCAATGCATTTATGGCCCTGAATGCAAGTACTTGAGTCTTACCAGAACCAGCGACACCACTGATTTTTTGTTGTGTCATGCTACTTTCCGACAATTTTCTTTGTACTCCTATAGGTTGTATTCCTATACGTCCTTCTTGGTAGGAATGCCAAGATGGAGAAATGATTTTTGCCAATTTTCGTTTGATAACGTCATCGAAAATTTTATTAATGAAAATAAATCCAATTGTTTTGAAGAGGTCTACTGATATAGCTCTTTTCTCAATAAATTCCTTTCCGAAAATATACGTATGATTTATAGGGATTTCATTATTACCAAAGAATGCTTTTACCTGGTCAATAGAATTTTCGGAGAAGACAATCATCTTTTTTATAGCACTAAAGTTATTTTTGTCCTCTATAGTACCCATCAATAATTCTTCGATACCATCCTTTATGCTTGTTTGGCAAAGGGTTATTAGGTTTGTTGGGAGTTGCAACTTGTAATTAGCTGTTTCAATTTCTTTTTTATCATCAGTAAGCTTGCAATGATCCAAATTTTCTTCAAACATATTAATAAGAAGAATTCCTCTATTAGGACGTACTATGATAAAGTCTACCGCAACCTCATTGACAACCGCATCGATATACATTATGTCATCAATAGATAAAGTGTTTCTTAATCTCCAGGCTACCCTTGCCTTTTGTGGAGAGAGAACTTTATTCTGAATTTGTAGTCTGAGATCATACTCATTATAGGCTTCCTCTTGATTTTCTGGTATTAATAATAGGCGATTTAAATCGATCGATGCACCATTATAGCTAAAGCATCTTGTCATGCATGTAAAAGAATGGGCGGTTCTCTTAGTTCTATCATAGCAGACACTATCTATTTGGCTGAAATACTCTTGATTACCAAATACAGAACAGAACCTTTCAATTCTATATGCGGCACTATTTTTAGGACCTATGCATAAGATGAAATGTTTGCCATGTGAAGAAGCCACCATGCGAGCGACAGCTCCCAAATCAATTGTTGATACGTCTAAGATGTTAGAAAAAACATGGATGACATTTGTGTATTTATAACCAATAGAGGATAATGTATAATCTTCGCTAATACCTTTTGATGGAAGATATTTATTTATTATTTCTATCTCTACGTTATTGTGAGTCAATTGTTTCACATTTAGATTAGCACGACCTAAAGCTTTTTCTGATGGTTCTATCAATGTAACTTTTCGTAACCAATGGAGCAAGTCACGTTGTTGTAGAATATCAATTATTGTAGCTGAGCCAATGCCTTGTCCGCATCCCCAATCTACGATCTCAATATTTCCTTGAAGTTGTTGAAAGGGGAAATTCATCATAGCTGCATGACACTTCGTGACATGCATGTCTCCATATGCAGACATATAACAATTGAGGGCTTCCTCAGATGCAAGCAAGTCTATGCCATGATTTAATTCTGGATGTTTCCAAGGCATAGCTTTGTATTCTTGTGGGATAGCCTCATGACAAACATCTATTATGTCATTGATATTATGACACTTTTTTATTTGCTCAGGATAAATCATATTATTTTCCAGTTATTGTTTCTGCAAAAGGATTATCTGCATGACGCTTCCAATTTGCAAGAGCTATTTCTTTTGATGTATTTGCGTAACAATACTCACATAGGTGAGGGCAGGTATTATATTCGCCTACATCCTTTGCAGCCATACAGCCACAAAATTCGCGTTGTCCCGTATCTTTTTTATGAGCACTTATAAAATACTTGTTGTTTGGAAGTAAAATAGCATCTTGTGGTATTTCGGCATCTTCAAACAAGGATGGAGCAGGAACATCTTCTATTTTTACTTTTATAAACTTCATGAGTTCTTGGTCCTTCCAAGCAATACGAGTTATTAGGTCGCCATCAATACAGCGATTGTGTCCAATTCCGTATTTACTGATGTCGATCTTCTCACCGCAAGTGGTAAGCGAAAAATTCCAACCTCTTTCTTTGTTCATGATTGATAGTTTCTCGGCAAACTCTTCCATTTGCTCAGTTGTCCATTCATGATAAGGAATTCCGTTCTTTTCCAAGTTGGATTTCACCTTTTTATAAAGTGCAATATCTGCATAACTAAACACTAGTTTTTCGGTATAACCTTTCAGTTGGTCACCAATATTCCTAATCTTCTCAAGAAGGTTATCTATTGATATATTGTCAGTTAAAATCAGTGGGTCAAAACGCCATACCACCGCTCCTTTTCCAAGTTGCTCAACGAGCAGCTTGAAAGTTTCTATTCTTGTGTCAAGGAGAGGGACTTTTTCTAATTTTTCAGTTTCGTAATCATTGAGTGTATATTGTATGTAACACTTGATGTTCCGTTCTTTAAGAATATGGAGGTAGTTCAGAAGAGCCCTTGGATTTTTAGACCAAAATACAATAAAATGAGTTTTTTCATAAGAAACGTAAGATTTCACTCCATTAAATGGATTTGTCCATGCTGAATACCCTTTTTCTAAACGGTCAAAAAACCAATCTGCATAGAAAGCAGGAATGTCAGTGCTTCTACTTGCAGATATAATGAGTGGGGCTTGTGCTTTAACAGTTCTCCCATTTATAGATAATTCTGTATATTTCCATGTTGCCATATTTTGTATCTTCAATTTGTTTTATTTTCATATAATTTCATAGCTTCCTTTGGTATATATGCCGTAGCTACCAGACATCCGTCAAATAACTCCACAATCACACGTTGTTGCCCTGTAATTCTCGCTACTCTGCCATGGATTCCTTTGAACTCACCTTCTGTCACAACAACTTGATCTCCTAATTTGAATTGTATGTTGTTTGAAGTAACAGGAATGATGTGTGGGTTCTTGAGGGATGTAAGTTTGATGAAGTTGTTCATCGCTTCTTCACGAACTGTGAGGGGTGGATTGTGGCTATTTTCCTGATGGACAGTATGGTCAAAATAGTAACTGAGCAATGCTCTTCCTTCGTCTGAAGTTACTTTGATGCTTTGAAGTAATGATTCTACTTGTTCTTTAGATTCATGGACAAAGATAAATGAAGGGAGAAGAGGCTCGGTTATGATGCGTTTTTTACCTTTTTTCGTTATTTGCTTATATCGTAAGGGAACAAAACATTCTAATCCTTTTGCTACAACAAATGCTTTTGCCTTGATAATACGTCCATACGAAACTCTTAGGACAAACCATTGCTTATTTAGTGAAGGCACATTTCCTACCGACACCCCATTCTTGGTATTCTGAATGGAGGTCGTATCGGAGGTAAATCCGGTACTTGGACACGATGAGCCTGTGTCGGTAGGCTGCCCATTATACAATGAAGCATCAGCCGTAAAAGGCTGTTTGGTATAATCTTCTAATGTCATGTTTTGAGTTTAGAGGAAAACCATTAGGTTATTCTTTATGAGAATTGTCTTTCTTGAATACAAAAATAAAAAAACATGTTGAAACAAACGAAGAAAATAAAGTAATTCTTTGTTTCTTCGTTTATTTTTAACATTTCAAAGATGTTCTGCCGCCTTATTTTGTAAAAATATCCAGAAATAGGAGAGAGTTGAACTCTTCTTATTTCCCGATAAAGTCATCTTAAGGGATTTTGATGTAAGCATCCATATCTTCCTCCTTCACAAGGATTGAATCTTTGATGTTTGTGCATGGGCAGCAGTCATCCAAGGTATGAAGTTCGTTTTTGTTTTCATATAAGTGACACCAAAATACATATAATAAGCACGAAATCTCTTACGGTGGATTATTAGTAGAAAAAACGGAACCTTACAACAGCTATGGTAATGGTTCTGCCATGCGAGTAAGTCCATGTGGTTTTTATGCCAAATCATCTCATATCTAAAAGCAGATAGTTATACTTCGGCTATCCGTAATGCAATCTCGCTTGGTGATGATGCAGATACCATGGTTTGCATGGCAGGAGGAATAGCTGTTGCAACCAAAGGGATGGAATTGCCGGAAGAACTGGCTCGTTGTGTATATAATAATGTGCTTGATGATAATCTTCGTCAGATACTTGATGAGTTTAACAGGGGCTATTAAGCAAGAATCCTGCCGACATTACTGCCAGCAGGATTCACTTTTCAAAAACCGGACCTATAGTCCCAACTCTTTTAGCATTTTCTTTATGACATCAGTCTTGATGGTTGAGAATTCTGATTTGTCATAGATTTCTATCAACCATACTTCACCGGTATTCTCATCTACTAATGTGGTATATGTGATAACTCTAGCTCCTCCCGCTTTACCTTTTCTTTTGGAATCAATAGCCATGCGGATTTTTCTTAACCCACCACCTAAGTCAACTCCTTGAAAAGGATCTTCTTTTAGGGAATCTTTGAATTTGCCAAAATCTTGTTTCATGGACTTATAGCGTTTAGCCAAGTCCTTTAACTCCTTTTCAAAATGGGGAGTTGTTTCTATATTATAGTTCATCGAAAAGGTCGTCTGCGGATTTTGCTTTCAATTTACCCTCCTTTATCATTTTAACCTCACGGAGTCCTTGACAAATTCCTTCGGTTCTGTCAATTGACTGCTGAGGAATTATTTCAAACAGAATCGTCTCCAAATAATTGCTGAGGCTTCTGTTGTCTCTTTTAGCATTGCTCTTTAGAATATTGAGCAAATCCGTATCTATTCTTATAGAGGCGGAAGATTTTGTTTTTATTGTTGTACTCATATTACTTACATTTTAATTATATGTGTGCAAATATAGTGCAAAATATTATAACTTCCAAAGTTTTTGGGATTTTTTAATTGAATTAAACTTTTGAGTTTTTTCTTTAGCTTATTCTTTTGAGATCCATGTATATGTTGCTGCATCCAAAAAACGCAGAATCCTGCCGGCATCACTGCCAGCAGGATTCACTTTCAAAAACCGAACCTAAAAGTCTACCTTG
>ERZ1023706.192-NODE-192-length-13487-cov-11.031566_pt1 | contig 13487 bp, 15 predicted proteins | sample MGYA00380351_ERZ1023706 | MGnify/ENA primary metagenome ERZ1023706 (study PRJEB33179, sample SAMN07449038) | human gut metagenome | biome: Human-gut; feature: Human associated habitat; material: Faeces | host: Homo sapiens | place: India:Kasaragod | collected...
TAAGGTCTGACAATGGCATTCTTTAGGCTTATCAAAATCGCCTTCACGCCTCTCATCGAGCTGCTCAGGCAATCAACATCATAAAAGATATAAGAATCGGCAATAAAGAAAGCATCATCGAAACGATGAAACTTCTTCAGCTCTTTCAGGAAGCGGCCATAATGAGTATATTTCTTCAGCAGATTCTCGCCATCAAGCATGATTCGCTTTTCTATCCAGCGACAGAAGCACAATATTTTCATAAAGGTACTTTTTCCCGAAGACTGTTTACCCACAATAAGCATTACGGCAGACAAAGCGATGTCTCCCGTATCAACAATTGGGCCTATATTTTTAATTCTTACCTTAGGCATATCTATAATAATGAATGTTCAAATGCAAAGTTACGCAATAAAACTCAAAAATGCACTTCTTACTTTATCTTTTTATATATTTTTACACATTACACCCATATAACCTTTCCCCCATCAAGTCACCACTCCATCCACCACCCCCAGAAACGCAAAAATCCCGGCCCAGAGATTCCATAGAATCTCCGAGCCGGGAATATCTTGCATTTATATTTAGAGGATTAAATATCCAGATTCGACCTTCTGGTGTGCAGGATGACATCCAGGATAAGGTGGAACACAATCCATACCACGATGTCGATGCCCAGGATATACGTGATGTTGACATCCCCTATCAGCGCCACGTTGATCAGGATAAACATCAGCGAGAGCAGACAGATGCTTACCATCACCATTCTCACTTTCAGCCCACATCTCAGCAGCTTGTGGTGGATATGGTTCTTGTCCGGCAAGAACGGGTTCTTCTTGTTTCTCAGCCGGTGGCCCACCACTCTCACCACGTCGAGCAGCGGCACCAGCATGGTGGTAAACGCCAGCACCATGTTATAGTCGCTCACGGCACGGGGATGCACATCCACCGTACTCAGGTGAATCATCAGGAAGCTGATGATATATCCCAGCGAGAGCGATCCCGAATCACCCATGAAGAGCTTCCTGCCCCTCATCTCGTTTCCAAACACATTATAATACCAGAACGGGATGATCACACCCAGTGCCGAGATACACAGCAGGGCATAGGAGTACAGTCCCAGCCAGACATGCAGTCCCGCCAGAGCCACCAGCGAGATGGCACAGAGCCCCGAAGCCAGACCGTCGATGCCGTCAATCAGGTTGATGGCATTGGTAACATACACCACGATGAGCACGGTAAACGGCATGCCGAACCATGGTGAAACCTGATACACCCCGAAGAGTCCGTCGAGCGACTTGATCCATACGCCCGAAGCCACGAGCAGGCTCGCCGCCAATATCTGCACTATGAACTTCTTCTTGTACCCCACGCCGATGAGATCATCGGCAAGGCCCACCAGGAAGAGCATCATGCTACCCACCAGCAAGGCGAGGTATTCATAGGGAGCCTCCCCATGCATAGCCCCGCTGTTCAGCCCCATCAGGTGATGCACCAGCATCAGACCACCCATGGTAATCAGCATCACGGGGAAGAACGACAGACCGCCCAGCCTTGGTATCGGAGCATGATGCACCTTTCTCTTATCAGGCATGTCAAACAATCTCTTCTTATGAGAGATGAGCAGAATGTTAGGCAACACGATATTGGCGATGATCATCGCCACGATAAAGGCACCCAGCAAATAAAAATGAATTGGCTGAATCATATATCTATACTATTATTTTTTAGCATTTACTTTTTAATATTTCACCTATTTTATATAGATAGCGTAATCCCAGCAGGAAGATGTCAGAATACACACCGTTCTTTTTAAACGCTTTCAGGTGGTCACGCATGATGCGCTTATGGCTCTCTAATCCAGAGCTGGAAGCGCCACCGGTACGCATAGTAACAAAGTCTTTAGAGATATAATGCGTTTTAATTTTGTTTACAAAGATAAGTCTAAGCAGATTTTCAAAGTCGGCAGCCTCCCGATAGTTTTCAGCATCAAAGGCACCATATTTCTCATATACCTCTTTACGACAATAGAACGAAGGATGCGCAGGCATGAATCCCAGTCTCATCATCCATCTTCTGAAAGGCTTGGAGCTATAGTATCTTACACATTTCTTCAAGTCCTCATCGTCCACATAGTGTATGTCGCCATACACGGCATCCACCTTTTCTTTCTCCAAAGTCCATGCGATACAAGCCAATGCATCATCCGAAGTATAGAAGTCGTCCGAGTTAAGAATACCGATTACATCCCCCGTAGCCATCCTGATACCCTTGTTCATGGCATCATAGATTCCCTTATCAGGTTCACTGATATACCTCATTCTCCCCTCAAACAGAGGTTCCATCTTCTTTACCACCTCAAGCGTATTGTCTTTCGAAGCCCCATCCACGACCAGCAATTCATAGTCGTGATAGGTTTGGGCGAGCACACTCTTCAGCGTATCGCCCACCGTCTTCCCGCTATTATACGTAGCGGTAATGATAGAGATTTTCATTGTTTTTTGTGATTATGTTAATATGCTAAATATCTATGTGATAATTATCTCTCAAGTACCTTTTTATCTTCTCTTTATCATTTCCACACGCCTTCTTAACCTCGAAGATTTTGGCATCTACCAATGTACGATACCACCAGCCCTGTAGAAAGTCCCATAAAAATCCCTCTTTACCATCACGCCATCCTCCTTTCACGATATAGCGATATACAAAGTATCCAAAAGCTCTCCAGAATAGCGGCATCTTGGCATACTTCGCTTTCTGTGCACGCTTCTTCTCTACTTCCTCGCCATGATCTTTCTCCAACTTACTTGTATCTGATAGATGATATTCTGCATCTAGCAGGATAGCAGCTTCACGTGATGCATAGTTCTCGTGCTTGATGGTAAACTGACCGATTGTCAGTCGATTGTCATCCACAAACTGATGTTTCATTTCGATGGTTTTACCATCCAAGATTGAGAGATGCTCATCCATGATACGCTTGTCATAACGAGCCTTACCAGTTCGGAAGATTCTTACGATTCGGATACCATTCACAATACCATGATGAAGTATTTTTCCGCAATAAGCGCGCGCACGAGAGAGAGAGAGGGCTGAAACGCCCTCATCCATTATCGGGAGCTTTTCATTGAGTTCTGCAATGAGATCAGGCATGAGATACTCATCGGCATCGAGTCTGAGAATCCATTTTGTTTTGATAGACACATTATCTATCAACCAGTTAAATTGTTCAGCCTGATTCCCTGGCCACTCATGCTGTATAACTTCCGCCCCCATTTCTTTGGCTATTTCGCAGGTTTTATCTTTTGAAAAGCAATCCACGACAATGATTCTTTTAGCAAATTGCTTCACATTCTCTAAACATCTGCGAATATGTATTTCCTCGTTATACGTGAGGATTATAGCTGTAATGTCTAGCATGATATTTAATTTTTCATTATTCTTTTCTTGATAAACTTAGCAGGATTACCACCAACAACAATCCATGGTTCTACATTCTTGAAAACGGCGGCTCTGGCGCCCACCACGGCCCCCTGACCTATATTCACGCCCATGCCCACGAAGGCATCGGCAGCTACCCACGCTTGGTCTTCTATCACGATGGGTGCCGTGACGAGCGGGTTCAGGGGATTGGTGATGTCGTGGCTCGCCGTGCAGAGATAGGCACCCTGCGAAACGGTGGTGTTATCGCCAATGGTGATGGGTGCCACGTTATAGCAGTCCACGTCGGAGGCCAGGCACGAATACCTTCCCATCGTCAGATTGGCGGGATAATACACCCTGGCCGAGGAATACACCACGGCCGTGCCGTCCACCTTAGCCCCAAAAAGGCGTAGCAGCCATCGCTTCCACCCGCTGCCCATGCTACGAGGCAGCGGACGGGCAAGCAGGCCCCACACCATGGTCCATAGCATCCTTACGCACTGATGCCTTCGCCCCAGCGCATTATGATATCTCGAGAGGTCCACCCTCTCGCCATTCATTTTAGTCATAAGAAGAAGAATGATTTTTTTTAATATGTATTTTAGAAGACGGCAGCACCGCATAGGGTGTGCCACCCATCCGCCAGGATGTAGGAGATACAGCAGCCAATTAAACATTAAAAAGCTTTCTCCATCACCGAGGTCAGTTTTCTCTGCCCCCCATAAATTAACAGTTTACGTTTTTTATTCATTTATTTCAATAGTTATGAATGCCAAATTTTTACCATCTGCTCCCACACTTTGTCGACGGCATACAATCGGAAAACACGCTCTTTTGCCTGATGAGCATAATCAAGATTTGCCCCATCACGATGATAAACCGTATCCAAAGCCTGATAGAAAGCATCCGCATTCTGCGGCACCACACAAACGCCACAAGAATCGCCCTCAACATCAAGCATTTCAGGTATTGCCCCCACAGTGGTAGAAACAATAGTGCAGCCGCAAGCCATAGCCTCCAAGATAACATTAGGAAAACCTTCAGTATAAGAAGGAAAGGCAAAGATCTCTGCTGCAAGCAGCTCCTCTATCACCTGATGATGAGGTATTTCCCCTGTCCAGGTAATCCAGCTTCCACCCGTATGATAGGCAGCAAGCAGTTTGTCTATTTCTTCCTTATCCTTGGGCATCACCTTGCCGATGATATGCAAATCGGGGCTACCTATCTTGCAGCAGCTCTCAATCAACTCCATACAGCCTTTAGATTTCAGCACATGCCCCACAAAAGCAATACGCCCTTTTACCTTTTTGATGGTCTTACTTTTCTTAGAAACTTCATTCATGATAGAAAGCGACAAAGGATTGGGGAGATTCACCACGTTTGATATACCATAATCCCGAAGAGCATCATAGGATCGCAAGTCCATCGTTATGCCCTTGGTTGCCATCCGAAGATTCTTCAAGAACTTCTTGTGCTCCATATCATTATTGCCAAGAATGTCGGGCACTCTGCCACAATGAAAATGCAAGTAGCTGCGCACACCGTAATGTTTGGCCGCCCTCACCAACAATTCATCCTTTAAGACACTTGCTCCTAGACTGGTAGCAATGTGTATGGCATCTATGCCACCTTTGCGCATCAGATTGATTGCCTTCAACACAGGCAGAAGCAGCTCCTTCGCCCCATTGACATAACCACCTATCTTAGACGTATGACTTTCAAAATATGTTTTCCTGTCAAGTGATATTGGAATCAACTCCACATCGCTTTTCCCTATGCTTTTATAGTAATTCACGATGTTAGCTCCCCAAACCACCACCCCACCCTGAACATATTTGTCGCTCTGGATATAGGGAGTGCATAGTATAACTTTCATTTCTCTTATCTTGGGTTTATTATTGCTAAATACTTATTCAAAAATGTGGAATCCTTCAAGAGCTCTTCTGCCTTGCTGCGCGAACAATGCCTATAATTCTGATATTCTTCATCGCTTTGCAACAAAAGTTCTTTCATCTTACTTGCCATATTTTGTGGATCTTCAGGGTTAAACAAAACACCATTTCTTCCCTCCTCCACATAGATGGGATTATCACAGATATCGCTACACATCACAGGAAGCCCTGTTGATATGGCTTCACAGATCACGTTGGGGGTACCTTCATAGAAAGACGGAAGGCAGAGATAATCAGCCTCTCTGTATTTTAGATCTATCTGCTTCGTTTTTACCAATATAGAAAAACAATCAGCCAAGCCATACTCTTTTATTTTTCCAAGACATTGCTTATAATATTCCGAATGCTGATCCGTGATACCATACCAACTTACATGAAACTGACCCCCCTGTCGTTTAAGCAAGGCACAGGCTTCTATATAGCCAAGGGTATTCTTAGAGTTCATCAAGCTAGCAGGCGTAATGATTTCGGGCACTTCTCTTCTCTTATGCTCCGCAAAAGAAAACCTATTAAGGTCTACGAAGTTGGTGATAGTCTTCAACTTTGACTTCATCCAGGGATGATGTGCCAGCAGATAGTTTTCCTGCGCATAGCTATTGGGCACAATGGCATCTGCTATATGATAGAGCATAAAGCGCACCCTGGAGTTCAAGTTCGAAACCTGGGTAGTATTCCGCTCGCTCACGATCAGTTTGTATTTGCATCCTAGCAGCCTTGCCGCACACGCCACCAAGGAGGGCGTTTCCTGATAGGCTATCACCCAGTCGGGATGCTCTTTCATGAAGTACTTTCTCACTGCTAGAATGCGCTTCTTTGTATTGTCGGCTCCTGGAATCAATTCGTTGCATACACCTTTTTCATCAAGGAAACTCTTATAGAAATCTATATTATAATAAGATGAAACCTTTACCTCGAAGCCTTTCTCCTTCAGCAATACGGCAAGTCCAACAAGCTGTCGTTGTGCACCACCTGCACCAAGGCAATCTGTGAATAAATTTATTTTCATAATAAAGCAAAATCAAGTCTAAACTTTTCAATATATTGACCGTTAGATCCAGTAACAAACATTACTGCTAGGATTCCAATTACGGCAGCGAGGAAACATGCCCTGAGAATTTTGTCATTTATGAAATATGCAGTGATTGGAACAGATAAGAAGATACATGTGGAATAATACATCATCAAGCGATTGATGGCTGTAAGTTGAAAACCTGCAAACATAACAGAAAGGTTTAAGGTTAGGATAACAAACAGCAGTTTGATAATACCTTCTTCCAAGACCTCTCTCTTTAAAAACCAAATATAGCTCACATAATAACACAGAGATATTAACAAAGTTGTAGCATTACTTTCGTTTGAATTCTTATACCCTTCATATCCCACCATATTTTTCACAAAAAACAAAAAGATGAAATTGATAGCTACTATCATAAAGACAGCCCCACTAGCTAGGGTAACTACCAACCTTTGCTTATCCTTTATGCCATAAACGAAATATACGGGGAGAAATACTAATGCAGTTTGATGACACAAAAAAGCTCCTGCTATACAAAGTAGAAACATTTTTAAGTCTCTGTTGATAATGAACGGTAAGGAAAGGAGGGTTAAACCAATAGCACAATGCTGCCTAATGACAAAAAAGGCCTGCGTGATTCCCAAGAATATCAGAATGATGGAAATAATGGGATAGGGAGAATACTTCTTTGTTAAGCTTAAATAGGCATAAGCATTGATACATCCAACTATGAACAAACTCCATTTAAAACTGCCCAACAACGCTCCTATCCTCAGAATATATCTAAAGCCAATTTCTGGACATTTGAGCGTCCACAACCTTTTAAAGGGCACCTGAAACCAATCTTCCGATGCTAGTTCCTTATAGCCCGTATAATAGCTTGGCAAATCTGGCATACTATGAATATCTACAAATGTTTTTAGGAAAACGATACCAACAAACACAATTACGTATGCCAAATTTTCATTTTTTGACATAAATGCTATTGTAGATAGAGCTATTATTATGAAAATAATAAATAATAACATATCGCACAAATTATCGAAAACAAAACTAAATCTCATTAATAAATTACAGAGTTTCCTTTAAAATTAAAAGATGTCTCAGTTACTAATGAATTATAATTATGGCATTATACTCCCAAATAATGTCTTACTAACATCTTTCAACATAATTTTTCTAGAATGAACACATTATTTTATATTATTACGGACATTCCATGAATGGAAGCCAAACACATAGATATATCTTAACAATATTGAGATTCTTAAAACAAACAAATACAACTGAAAATTAAATTCTGTTGGATGATAAAGATAATTATCTATAAAAAGTCCTATCACATCAAATCTGTCAACACATACTCTTTTACGCATAATCTTCTTACAAGTTTCGTGTGAAATTTCTTTATTACAATAGCGTTGTAATAAAGAACGTGAAATAAAAGAAGAAGCAGAATTTTGATATACACCAGGTAAAGACAAAATAGCCTCGTAAAGAGTAATCCAAGATTTTTCCGGTAACTTTGTTCTCGATGCACTATTTTCTCTAACATTACAATAATATACAGACTTTAAAGGACAACAACTTACCCTTTCAAGATTATCGGAGAGTTTAAAATTCATTAAAAGATCTTCGTTATTTTTAATTTCTTTTGAGATATCAAGTGTATCAGAACTAAATAGTTTACGCGCAAAGAATTTTCCTCCAATACCAGGAGATATTATACCATGCCCTAATATCTTTCGGTATTTAATACTATCGTAGATTCCTCTTGCTCTCATTTTCAAACGTATAGCACATCCATCAGAAATATCGCTACAAGGAGTTATGACAAGATCAGCCTTATCACGTACTGCCACCTTACACCAATATTCTAAAGCATCATTTGCTAAAATATCATCAGAATCAACAAAAACAATGTAGTCACCACATGAATGTTCTAAAGCAAATCGGCGAGCTTTAGAAACGCCAGAATTTTCTTGATGAAACACTTTTACACGCGAATCTTCTAACGCAATTTTATCACAAATTGCGCCACTATTATCAGAGCTACCATCATCAACTACTATCAACTCAAAATTTTGATATGTTTGGCTCAGTATACTATTCAAACAAGCTTCTACATAGTTCTGAACATTATAAACTGGAACTATGACTGATATTAAAATTTTACAATGCATATTACTTTGATATTTTACAAATTATTTCAACCATATAATTACATATAATTTTTCTATATTGCGCATACAACACAAGAACGAGTGTCAAGATAGTAAAAACATTAACTAGAGCAGAAACAAAAAGTTTCAAAAAGCAATTATCAAATAATGACACTACAAATATTGCAAGAAGATATGAAATCACAGATATAACTATCGGTCTGATTGCACACAACAAGATGTTAAGTACTTTCAAATCCTTGACCAATTTACCCAAGATATAGGCACTACTCAATATTTGGAAAAACACACAAAGACATATAGATATATAGGCATATTGTGCATCAAAATGATAATAGAAAAACAAATATGTTACAAACAAGCTAAACAAATTTAACATACCTGCAATAAAACTAAAATGTTTCATATTTCCTGTTGCATGTATACCATCACAAAAGACAGCATAAATTATAGACAACATATTACTACACAAAAGCACCTTACAAAAGATGACTGCATAATCAGGTACATCAACAAGCCATAGTTGCATCACAAAATCCAGATTTAAAAAAAGCGGGATAAATATACAACTTGCGAAAAAAAACATTATTTCACATTCCATTTGCATGAGTTCTTGCATTCTACCTATGTTACCAACAGAATATTCCTTGATAATTTGAGGCTTAAAAGCTGAAAGAATATTATTAATAAATGTAGAAATTGTAGAACTTACTTGAGTAGCAACACCGCTGGCGGCATTTGTTGCAACACCAAAAAAACGATTAATCAAAATATTTATACCCTGTTGACGGACAGCGAATGTTCCATTACCAAATAGATCATAAATAGCAAAAAGTAGCATTGGTTTCATTATTTGCTTACGTATTTTTAAGCTGACAACAAATGAATCTATCTTACTTTTACAATATACTAAATACATAAGAAACACTACTACCGACACAACAAGCAATAATCCACCATAAGCTATTAATCTATCATAAAAGAATACTAGTGATATTACAACTAACAATTTTAAAATTACATTTATACTTTCTATAATCGCAAAAACTCCCATTTTTTCATATGATATGATACATGCATTTAGAGGGACTTGCAATATCGTTAAGACAGAAGCAAACAAAGAAAATTGATATAACCAGTTGAGTGCAGACACAGATTCATAAGGAATATTAAGCTGTGTATTAACAAACCACAATCCAAAAGTTTCCCCAAGGACAACAAGGAAAAATGCTATAATAATATGAACTTGAATAGCAGAGCTAATGGTTCTTTCTATATTTCTTTTCTTATTTTGCCCAATACTATATGAGATAAAACGAGAAGTAGCTCCCCGCATAGTAGAATTAACAAACATCATTAATGCAACTATTCCACCAATAATATTATAAATTCCAAAATCTTTAACTCCTAAATACTGTAATACCAACCTTGATGTATAAAGATTAATACATACAACAAATATCATTCTTAGATAAAGATATAAAGTATTTAGTGCTATTCTCTGATTTTTCTGACTAGTATTTTCTACTTCCATATATATTTGAAATCATTTTTTTTTAAGATACATTTCTTCGTATTGTACTGAAGCAAAACAAAATAATGCGATGAAACCTGCTACTGCATTATACACACCATAATCTTCTATACCTAATGCTTGAAGAACAACTCGAGATGTATATAAATGCACTAACATAAAGAAAAGCAATCTAACATACAAAAGTAGAGTATTCTTAGCTATTCGCTTATTTTTATCTATACTAGAAGTCATAATAATTATTCCTCATACATTTGAAAATGTGGCAGGAAGTTTTCTCTTTTCTAAACAATAATCAATAACCTTTGCAGTTTCACCTGTAAAGACATCCTAACCAGTATATAAAAACAACCACCAACTAAAGCCTCCTACATTCATCTGGAATCCAGGCAGATATCAAACGCATATGGGGCGTATGATGAGCAATGCTTACAGCCATATCCTTCACCTGTTGCCAACAAGGAATCTGGAAATCATTTTTAGAATAATCCACATTATTCCACACATTCTGACGGGTTCCATATTGGTCAAGAGTAGTGTGATGTGGCGCTCCTGTCTGTACATCAATACCTACAACAAGACCACCAGCATGGGCATTATCCACAAATGCACCTTCTGCCCCAACACGCATTACAGCTGCCGTAACACGGGGCTGTTCATCCATCAGGCTATGGTTAACGCTACAGTTATGTTTCCACTGTTTGATGTACATCTGGCTCATCATACGATAGATGTATGAATCGTAGAGATGATACAGTTTATTCTTATGATTTTTTTTATTTTATTCATATATCTTTTAATTGAATCATATTTCCTAGCTTTTCATTCCACTTATCAGGCTTCACTTTACAGAACCCTGCATTGTGAAAGAAAGTCAACTCGCCAAAATATACTTTATGGCTGATTACATAGAAATCAACTCGCAGGAAAGGAATATGTCTGGAAAGAACCTTTGCATATTCTCTCATTTCTTCAAATTCCTTTGGTTTGGCTGGAGGATTATCTGAGTTTGGATCTTTCATTCTCAAAGGTAATCTATTATAATTCATGTCAAAGAAATCGGTTGTAGCATGCTCAGCATTATCATGCGATACATACATCATAAAAGGTTCTCCATTAAAACAGAACCATTTATAATCTGTTAGTTCAGTTACTTCTTCTTTCTTTTTCTCCATGTTCAGAGTTATAGTATACCTCTCAGATACTATCAGATAGCCTAAATATGGGGGGGTAAAACGATGAGTTTTCCTAACTTTTCGTCCCATTCCTCAGGCGAGAACTTAGCCATACCAGTAGAATCGAAGAACGTGAGTTCACCAAAATATACCTTATCATTTATCTCGTAGAAATCAGTTCTTACATGCGGGATACCTTGGGATATCTTCGCAGCCAACTCTTTCATTTCCTCAAAATGCTTAGGCAACTTCACTTCACCATGATAATTATCACCGCCTTGCTTCAAGTCTAAATGCTTTAAGTTCATATCGTAGTAATCGAAACAAACCTTATTAGCACGATCACTGGCAACAAATAACACTTTAGGCTCACCATTAAAACAGAAGATCTTATAATCATTCAATGCTTTATAAGAGTCTATCTCATGGTCTTCGATTAAGAGAGCATACCCTTCTTCGATTATCAAATATCTTTTACAGTTGCCGCTGATAGGGGGGGTAAAACGATGAGCTTTCCTAGCTTTTCATTCCAAGTTTCCGGTTTAAAATGTTCCATTCCTGCACCATGACAGAAAGTAAGTTCTCCCCAATATAAAGCACCATTAATACTATAAAAGTCAGCCCGCACATGCGGAATATCCTTGGCCAAAGTTCTAGCAAGCTGGAGCATCTCCTCTAGTTTCTCAGGACGTGGTATTACGTGTGAGGCATCCTTTGGATACTGTATCTCCATCTCTATAAGATGCCAGTCCTTGTCATAGAGATTTCGCATATGATTGGTAAAGCGGCCATAATCAACTTCTATAATCTCGGGCTCACCATTCATACAGAAGACCTTATAATCTTTCAGTTCAGTTCCGCTCTCATCCACCATAAACTTCTCTGCCAGAATCTTTCTTGGAACATTCTTATAAGGCCACTCACGCCAGCGCATATAGTAATTTTCCTTTAAACCTTTGCGCAGTTCTGCCTTCACCTTTTCTATGTCCAATTTGCTTTTATCACGACAAATGCACATACCAGTACCACTATTATGATTACACTTCAGTACAAACTGATTAGGCAGTGCATCGAAGTCGATGTCATCAGGATCATCCCATACACCCAGCGTAGGGATGATGTGCTCCTCGCCTATCAACTTGGCAACATACTCCTTAGCCTTTACCTTATCCACCATCACGGTATATTCCGGGTTGTGGTTATATAGCTTCAGCCACTGCAGCTTCTCATTGAAGGTGACTGGATTTTTAAGATTCAGTTTCTTTCCCATATTCAGCCAATACATCAGCTCCACATAGGGCTTATCGGGAAAGAGGGGCGACATCTTGCCCAGCAAGATGATGCCGATGAGTCGGGGCTTGGTAAAGAGATACACCAGACCCTTTTTCAGTTTGGACAATTTACTCTTCTGTTGCATAATTCTTTTGTTTTATTTCTTGAGATAATAACAGGCATACCACTGGGCGAAGACTCTCAGACCCTCCCTAAGGGGCGTGCTGGGCTTATAGCCAAAGTCTTCTTGCAGGGGCGTGGTGTCGGCATAAGTTACGGGCACATCGCCTGGTTGCATCGCCACCAGTTCCTTATGCGCCTCGAAGTCATAATCCTTAGGCAATACACCTGCACGAATCAGCTCTTCTTGTAAAATCGTAACAAAATCTAAAAGATTTTCAGGATGGCTGTTACCTATATTATATACCTTGTATGGAGGGATAGGCAGACCATCCTCTCCGTTCTTTTTCTCTGGGGCATGCTGCATCACTCTTACAATACCCTCAACAATATCATCTATGTAAGTGAAATCGCGCTTGCAGTTTCCATAGTTGAAAATCTTGATAATTTCACCATTCACCAGTTTATTCGTAAAACCGAAATATGCCATGTCAGGACGACCAGCAGGACCATAAACGGTGAAGAAACGCAAACCAGTGCTAGGAATATTATAAAGCTTAGAGTAAGCATGAGCCATCAACTCGTTACTCTTCTTGGTTGCAGCATAAAGACTAACTGGATTATCTACCTTATCATCAGTAGAATAAGGAACTTTTTTGTTACTACCATAAACAGATGAAGAAGAAGCATAAACCAGATGCTCTACCTCATGATGACGGCAAGCCTCCAGGATGTTATAGAATCCTATGAGATTACTCTGGATATAAGCATCAGGATTGGTAATACTATAACGTACTCCTGCCTGAGCTGCAAGATTCACCACTACAGAAATCT
>ERZ1023706.201-NODE-201-length-13223-cov-14.011619_pt1 | contig 13223 bp, 14 predicted proteins | sample MGYA00380351_ERZ1023706 | MGnify/ENA primary metagenome ERZ1023706 (study PRJEB33179, sample SAMN07449038) | human gut metagenome | biome: Human-gut; feature: Human associated habitat; material: Faeces | host: Homo sapiens | place: India:Kasaragod | collected...
TTCTCACCACCTTATTAGTATTCTGCTCATTCACAAAGATACCATCGGCATAGAGAAAATCGCAATCCGTCTCCTCCATCTTCTTCACAACGTGCGATACCGTATCCTTGGCAAACATAAAGTCATCCGAATGGCAAAGAGCTATCACTTCACCCGTCGCCATACGAATACCCTTGTTGATAGCCTCATACATACCATGGTCAGGCTCAGAGATAAACTTCACCTTATCTTCATGACCAGCGATAGCCTCACGGATAGCCTCAACAGAATGATCCTTGGAAGCACCGTCCACGATGATATACTCGATATCAGGATAATCCTGCGCCAACACACTCTCTATAGCCCCGCGAATCGTCTTCTCACGGTTGTAACAACTAGTTATAATCGAAACTCTCATTATTTCTCTAACAAAAACGAAATTTTACTTAAAAAAAGAAAAGCTTCTTTTTTTTACCACTAATACATATGCCTTCTGAATCCTCTTGAAATGTATAATTAATGGTTTCATTAGGCTTTAACACACCCTTTAAAGAGCTTCTATCTAATATCGTAAATGAAGTAGAATCACTTTTAAAATATTGAATTTTCTGATTATTAAAATAAAAAGCACCATTTCCCACATTGCATATACATATAGAATTATTGGAATTTTTAAAACATTTAAGCTTCGTCGCATCACATTCTATAAGAAATTCTTTATTAGCCTCATTACAACAAAGATATTGCTGACATTCTAACAATCTAGCTACCAACATATCAACATTTGAATATGGATTTCTTTTATATGGCTCTTCAGTACCAAGTACTCTAAGCTTTGCAGCAAAGAAAAAAGGCAGAATAAACTCTTTTTTTATTTTTGGCAAGGTATATTCTCTAAAGATATGCATATTGCTTTTCCCATATTTTTCTATATAGTTCTGCTCTCTTAATCGACCAATAACACACGATGTTCCATGACAATCATTTACCTTATTCTGATGCGTACCACAACCGATATATTTACCTTCAGGATTCTTACATTCAGAATGCTCAAAACTTTTTGGGTTTAACTCAAAATGTAACAAAAACCATTCTTCAAAACAATACGAGCTAAAAGCTATATTTAAATTGGCTGTCTCTTCAGCTATTCGAAAAGCCTTCTGATGATTTTTTTCAATATACGTATCTTTATCAAAAACAGCCCAAGCTTCAGAATACCCTTCAAGCTCCATAAACAACTGTGCCTCTCTAACATATCTTATTGGCTGTGCTTTATATTTTTCATATAATTCATCAGCTTGGGCATAGTATTTCTTATTGTCTTTTGATGGCAGAAGATTCCTTTTCTCTTTCTTTTCCAACTTGCCAGTATCCAGCTTAGCCTTAAACTCTGGAAGGACACGAATTTTGGAAAAGCGCTCAGGGGTATGTTTCTCTATGAATTCCTTGATTTCTGTAAAATAAAGAAATTCAGTATCAGCCCCTTCGCATATAATCACGATATTGTTATCATTAGTTTTTCTTCTAGACCTAGTCATCTTCAAAGATTTCATCGATTAAACTTAATCTAGGCACAGCACCAAAGCGTCCTGTCCGATACCACATTTCAAAAGGAGTATTAATACTAACACCCTCAAAGTCTATCGCAGAAAACAAATCAGATGTTCCATCTGCTTTTTTCTCAGCAAACCAAATTTGATCAGCTCTCATAAACTCCTCACCTGCAATAGAAGCATCATGAGTCGTAAAAATCAACTGGGCATTATTTTTATTTGCTTTGGGATTTTTAAACATGGTAACCAAGAATTTAAACAAAGCTGGATGAATGGCCAAATTCATTTCATCCATCGCCAAGACAGCTCCTTTGCTTAATGCTACAAGTATTTTCAATCCTATATTAAACAAATGCTTGGAACCTACAGATTCCTTACTGATATCAAACTTCTTTGCAGTTCTACTATCAGTTCCTGAGCTATGACGAAAACGAATACCATATCTATTCTTGTCAATGAATTCATTTCTTGCATCCTCAGATACACCAGCCGGAAATCTAAATGCGTCTTTTCGAAATCTTTGAATATCGATACTATCAACTCCAATATCAGCAATCTTCATCAGTTTCGTGATACGTTTCATCATTTTTTCCGGTCTAATACCGAGCATAGCAATAGCCTCAATATTATTGATATCCAAATTAATATCAGAGTGGATGGAAAATGTATATAGATTTGAAAAATAAGTACTTATTGCTGTCAATTCATTAGAAGGCAAAACTGCTAACCACGATAAGAAAAGATGATTGTTTCTCAAAGGTATATGTGCACCTCCTATAATTTCTACAAGTTTAGACAAATCATCATTAATTTCTACGCGTCGTTTTAAGCGATGAAGAGCTGTTGCACGAAACAACTGTTTCTCTTCTTTACCATTCAGTTTACTTAACACCTCGTCCAATATGGTCCGTTTATCAAATGACACCTTATATTTATAGACAGAACGTCTACACAAGAACTTCAATACAAAAGTTGTTGGTTTCAATGCACATTCCTTATCCAACAAAAAGGGATCATAGGCATCAATTGGATCTTGATAAGAATATTTGCGAGATTCATTAATAAGTTTATTCAAAGCTTCAAATGCATAGACAATATTACTCTTGCCAGAAGCATTAGGACCGAAAATGCCAGCAAACCTCAATACACGCAACTTTGTCTCTTCATCAGATAGCGTCACATTATATACACTATCTTCATTGAAAAGAGCATTATCTGCAACAAACGTGATTGTTGTCTTATCTTTGTAAGATCTGTAGTTTTCTATGCTAAATTCAAGTATCATAAATTCATTTCTTTATTTTTCTTTCTCTAATCTTCATCGCAGGATTACCTTGGTATATCCCATTCTCCTCCATATCCTTCGTAGCCACGCTGCCTACTGTAAGTATGGCGTTACGATGAACGGTTACACCAGGACATACTGTGGTCTTAGCTCCAATCCATGCCCCATCCTCAATTTTAATAGGTGCATTGCGATAAGGCATAGAAGATATGGTATAGTCATGATTGCCTGTAAGGAGCAAGGCACCTTGCGAAATACATACATTACTGCCAATGACAACCTTATCAAGATTATCAATCCAGCAATTTTCACCCAACCAGCAATCATCACCTATCACCAAGTTCCAAGGTGACTTGATGATGACATTGTTCTTGATGACTAAGCCCTTACCTATCTTCGCACCAAAGGCACGGAGTAAAGCCACCTTGATTCCCATAAACGGATTCCATGACGCTCTTACTATCAGAGCATTCACAAGATACCATAAGGTAGCCTTTAGAAATCCTGCACCTTTGCTGAAGTCACTTCCGTCAAAGGCCGCAAGACTTACTTGTTTTGTATCCATAAAAATCAATAATTATTTTCTTCCAATCGCTTACGAACTTGATCAAAGACGAGCGAAGATTTCATCCATATTATCAATATACTGTCTCTCAGTATATTTCTCCTTCACCACTTGATAGTTCAATTTGCAGACCGTTACCAGTTTTTCCCGATGCTCATGACAATCCAACAGATATCCATAGATTTCATTTACATCGATGTGCTGCTTACTGCAAGCAAATCCATTCTCATGCGAAGCAATCTCTGGAATGCCGGCATGGTCGGTGGTGATAATAGCCATTCCATTCCCCATTGCTTCCAAAATGGATATTGGTTGTCCTTCATTTGGATAACGAGACAAGAGAGAGAAGAGATGACATTGATTCAGCAAGTCAACCTTGTCCTGTCCACCCACAATGCCATGATACACCATATTTGACAGTCCCTTGGAATGCTCTTCGAAGTAAGTCTGTTCTGCAGGGTCAAAAAACTTACCTGCAAAATGGAATACGAATTTATCAGAATCACCTCGATCAGCAGCTATCTTAGCCAACTCCAATACCTCACGATATCCTTTACTCTCTATAAAGTTACTCAAATAAAGTATATGAAGCGCTCCTCCTTCTTTTATCTTATTTATTTTTTCACCAACAGATGGAGCAATAAAGGTATCATCAACACAGTTGGGACAAACGAATATCCTGTCATCTGGCAGCATACCCTCGAATATGCTATGAAGTGAATGACCAAGCACGATACCTCCAGCCAATCGCCTAACAGCCTGATAGTTCATTTTTCGTTGCCATGATGGCACGTCATGGTCTATCAACTGGCGATAATAGCCTCCATGGATATGAACAATACACTTCTTATTCCGCCAATCGATAACCTTCAGAAACACCAAGTCTCGTAGATTTCCACCACGAGTCTGAGAAGGAGTAAAATAAACCACATCACTCTTACATTTCCATAAATCAATGAGCGTTTTAACGATTCTCTTGTTGTTGGTAATATCAATCTTAGAGAAGTGATATTTTCCCTTCAAACGAGAATTGTATAATGTATCAACCGCCTTCGACAATCCATGCATCGGTGGCGGGAACTGTGCTAAGAAACAAATTGATTTCATAGATTTTCAAATACTTTAATATGAGCTTCAGCCATCTTCTCTACAGTATAATTGGTAATCTTACTCAGATTGTGAGTAGCAATATCTGCTCTTCGCTCATCATCAGCCATCAGTTTATCCATGATAGCTTTTAATTGCTCTGGGCTATCTGTATCTATCAAACAATCTTTATCTGCTATCAATTCCATACCCGCCACACATTTGTTTGTAGTTACAACTGGCAACCCATACGCCATTGCTTCATTGATGACAAGCCCCCAGATATCCTCACGAGTAGGATGCACAAACAAATCAGCAGCCTTGAAATAATCTGCCAGTTCATCCTTAGTCTTGAAGCCCTCAAAATGAACCTGAGTCAAGTTAAACTTTCTCTGCAACTCCAAATACTCTTCTGTTGGCTTACCACCCACAATATAGATACCTATGTTTTTATCCATATCCTTTGCAGCTTCCATCAGCACGTCAAATCCTTTACGATGGATAAACTGTCCAACAGCCAGAATCATCTTAGTTTCCTTAATTCCTAACTTCTGGCGAAGTGTTTGCTTTTCTTTCAACGACAAGGCATTAGGAAGAATATCTGCATCAGAAAGAGAAGAAAACGGATAGCGATGAATTTTCACATCTTTACCTGCATAATACTTTACATAATCATCAGACACGTTACTAGGACTTATATATCCTTTTGCACCTTGTAAAAAGAATGACTTAAAGAGATGTTTCATCTTACTCTCTCCATATCCAATCATTGCTCCATCCAATTCGTAATAATATGGTATATGCCGCAACTTTAATGATAACAAAGCTATCATTTCTGTAAAATACGCATAGTTGGTAACAACGATATAATCATAATTTACCTTGCGGAGAAATCTGAGTACCTTCCAATCTATTTTCTTCTCTTCAATTTCACCTTCTTTCAAGAAAACAGCCTTGAAATTCTTAATTCCATCCTCCTTCCAGTTAAACGTAATACCTGGAGCACGTTTTGCTTCAAACAGCACAGTCAAGTCGTAAAACTTGCCTAACACTTCATAGAAATCAATTCTGTATGGAGCAGGAATATTAGTTATAAACAGAACTTTCTTTAGTTTTTGTTCCATAAATCAATATATAAAGATTGAAGTTTTTCTGCTTCATGATTAATCTCATATCCTGAAGCCGTCACGTCAAAATCAAGCACATGCAAAGTATCTACAGTATTTATGCTGTTCAATATACCTTTAACCCATCGTGCAACATCCAAAGATATAAAACTTGCTTTCGGAGAAAGCATACATTCTTTTGTAATAGCATTTGAAAAAAAAGTTTTACATCCATTAATTTGTGCCTCTATAGATACAACAGGAAGTCCTTCAAACAAAGAAGGCAGGACAAAAGCATCAAATGCATTATAGTATTTATAGGCATCATCTCTAACACCTGTAAATATCACATTTTTATCAAGTTTCAATCTTGAAACTTTCTCTTTGATATTTTGCATAAGATGACCTTCGCCAACCAACATAAGCTTGGAATTAGGCTTTTCTTTTACAACATCTGCAAACACATCAATTAAGAAAGAATGATTTTTCTGGTTATCGAAACGTCCGACATGTCCTATAAGGAATTCATCTTCATTAACACCGTACATTTCTCTGATACGCTTACGCTCATCTATCTTGAAAGCAAATTTCTCTACTTCAATGGCATTGTGCACAACAGTAAAAGGTTCATCCCCAAACAACCATTTACCTGCCACATTAGAGCATGCCATTCTATGCGTAGCATACTTATTGATATTCTTTCTTGCTTTCTCCAAGAAGAATAATTTAATAGGATTCGTCGTCAGATGTTGTGTATTATGACTATGCACTATGCGAACCGGAATACCACATTCTTTCGCTGCTTTCAATACCCATGCTCCCATAGCATCCATGTGAGTATGTATTATCTTATATTCACCATTATTTAATATTTTCTTCAGCTGATGAATATATGTAAAAGGATGAGTACTTTTCTTTGGAAGAACAAAGATGCGCCCGCCCATTTGCTTAATTTCCTCATCATAATACCCATACCCACCAGCATCATGAACAATAAAATCTATTTGGATTTTACTGCGGTCGAAATGACGATAATAATTCATCATGTATGACTCTATGCCACCACGATTCATCAGTCCGCCATTAACATATAGTATTCTGATCATAATTATTTATACGATATAGTTAATACATAGTTTATTCATTTATTTGCTATTTAAGCCTATAAATTCACACTATAGATAACATTGTACATTTTTCCTTCTAAATCAAGCACTAAATTCCGTCGTTTCCTTTCTAATTTCAGCAAACGAGTATTAGGATTCTCGTCAAGAAGCTTGATAATTTTGGAAATGATTAAATTCGATAGGAAACATGTCCCAAATCGTTTTTGTTGAACTTTTTGGAAATCCATCCCTTCTTCATAATGGAACCTTAGCCAATCACAAAGTTTCTTACTAACAGATAGTTCATATTTCTCTGCATAATAAAACGTTGACACGATACATGATTCCACAAATGGATTCTTCTCATATATTACATCTAATTCTCTCGTTAACAAAAACTTACAAAAATCTTCTCCATATATAAACCTTGAATTGTTATAATCATATACAATGGAAGAGAAATTAAAGAAACAAGTTTTCAGTAGATTTTCAGGAGTTGGAAATAAACGCATATCCACAATACCCATAGTATCCTCTATACGCCAAATATCAACCTCCATATTATCCAAAACCAATTTTACCCCATTAAATTTGTTTCGTTTAATCTCTGAGAGACCTAAGCCAAGCAGTTTACCAATATTGAATGATAATTTATGCTTATGACTAACAACCAAGTCTAAATCACGATGCTCCAAAAATCCTAACAAGAAATTTTTGATGACCCCACTGAATATGTAAACATGTGATTGTTTAGCCAACTCATCCATTAATCTAATGATACCCAAGGGGAAAAAAGTACTAAGATAGAGATCAAAGGAAAAGCACTGTCTATCAATGTTTTTACGAAGTAGATAATAACGATCTTTCTTCATTGCTATATTTGCTGACCATTCAACTTTCTGTAATGAGTTACAGCAAACTTATCAGTCATGCCAGCGACAAAATCGCGAATCAAACGCATTCTTTCCTCAAAGGTGAAATCCTTCGGATCGAAGTCTTCATAATAATCCCAAGCATCTTTCTTTTCACCGATAGCCTGAAAGTGTTCTTGGAGCACTGCTTGAAAGGTTGACTTTGAAATTAAGTGTTTGGCATGAATGCGGAAAGATATCTCTGGATGGAATAGATATTTTACATAATAGTCTATAATACCTGTCAAAACAGCATTGCCCGTCAACTCCAAAGATTCAATTTCCGGATGAGAATAGATATTTTTTCTGCAAATATTTTGAATGGTAGTTGCCAAACCTGAATTATTATCAGTATCAAAAACTAGTTCCTTCTTGTAATCCCCTTTTAAAATCTCATCGTAATGAGTCATAAAATTATCAATGGCAACACTCACAAAATGATTCATTAATTCCGTACGGAGCTGGACCATTTTCTTCTTAGACGGAGCATTCTCATTAAAATGCTTTTCAGCCTCATTCAAAACTTTCTTTCCATCTGCATCATTCTTCAATATCTGCTTGAAGTCTTCATACTTAACCCAACCTTTAGAGATAGCATCCTCATAATCCATTATTAGATAGCAAATGGTATCAGCAGCTTCCATCAAATAAGAGAAAGGATGGCGATTGAAAGCATGTTCACCTAATTGAATGATACCACAATTATTCATCACTTGATTCAACTCCATACTCTCTGTAGTAAACACGCCATGCTTCTTGGTGGATATACTTCTACTCTTATCTTTTGGGCCAAAATTAGGGTACTTAATGAAAGCAGCAAGAGAGGCGCTTGTTAAGTTCAAACCATACAAATCATTCAAAAATTGTAACTTTGTAAGCACACGGAACCCCTGGGCATTTCCATCAAAGCACGTAAAATCAAGTTTAGCCAGGTTAACATCATCCAGGAATGAAGTCAATTCTTCGATAACTTTATCCTGTTGTTCTTCTTTAGCTACTTTCAACATTCCAAGGATTATCGGATGATGGTACACATGAGCATCTTTTGATTGCTTCAAATCATTTTTCAAATCATCAAATAATCTCTCAAAATAGCATTGCAAGGCTGTTTCACCGAAATGTCCGAATGGTGGATTACCAATGTCATGAGCTAAACAAACTGTTGTTAGCAAAGAATCAAAGTCTCTCAACTTTCTAACACATTGATTTGCATCATTAGCATCAACTCCAACCATATCCTTAAAGGCAGGAATCTCGAACAAATTCAAAGCAAAGGAATGCCCAATACTCATCACTTCCATGGAATGTGTGAGACGAGAATGAATATTATCATTCGATGTCAAAGGAAACACCTGTGTCTTGTCATGAAGACGTCGACACGCAGAGCTAAATATCACACGACCTAAATCGCTCTCTATAGGAGAGCGATAATCATATTTCATTTCATGATTAGCTCGTCGTCCATCAGTCTGTGATGAGCGGAGCCTCTTACCAGAAAATAAATCCATACACTTTATATTTTAGTTTAAACAAAATTTCAAAAATCAATCAAATTTATCGATTAGTTATTTTTCCCATATCTAAGTTTTTTGTATTAAACAATTGTATTAACTAGAATGCCATAACATAATTATTAGGGAATAACTAAAATATCCAATATTCTATTTTATATTTTTGAACGCCCTGCTTCTATTATTACGACCGTCAAGTCACACAATTTTCCCAACTTCTTATAAAAATCAATTCGATAAGGAGTTGGTAAGTTTGTTATAAATAAAACTCTCATCATTGTTATATTTTTTAATCTACAAGGGGTTACAGTTTAGATTTATCCAAGCATATTGGATCTTACTGCGATCTAAATGACGATAATGATTCATCATGTATGACTCTATGCCACCACGATTCATTAATCCGCCATTAACATATAGTATTCTAATCATGTCTCTTATTTTTCATATCATTTAATTCTAAATATTCAAAAGCATGTTTCCATGCACGTTCTGAAAATTTTTTCAACAAGACATCCTTATTATTAGCATACTGTTTCAATTCATCTTCATCCATCTGAGAAAGCTTAACAACAACATTAGCTAAAGCTTCCTCTGAATAATCAGAATAAACATATTTAACACCATCCAACTCCGGATATAGAATTGTTGATATTAAAATTTTAGCATCAGATAAGTATTCCAACGATTTTGATGGGAAATTATTTCTATTTTCAGGCAATGATGGATTACGCAGACTTAAACAAAAATCTATTTGTTTACTCATTTTTTTATAAGAATCAACATCCATAAAACCATGATAAATAATATTTGAATATTTTTCAGAATATTGTTTTACCATATCAACCAGTTCTCCTTTGCCAGAAATATGCAATACTAATTTGGGTAGTTTTGCAAATACTTTTAATGCCAAGTCGATACCAGTAACTTTAGATAAAGAGCCAGAAAATAAGAAAGAAGTATGATTGAATATTTTAGAACTACTTGTTATACTATTACTTAAAACAATGCCTGGTAGAAAAAACATGTTTGAATTCTTTATATCTGTTCGTGATGATAAAGAAACCAATCCATTCAACTTTTCCAATACTCGTTTAATCCAATAATTAACAGTAAGACAATTATTACTATCTGTATGGTCTGTTAAGATTGCATAAACTTTTTTTCGCAATAAAAACTTATTTATAATACAAGATAGCAAAGTTTGAGCATTAATATTATTATACCAAATTATATTTTCAGCTAGAGAATGTTTTACTATAACAATATTTTCAAAAATATTATTAAGTAATTTAAAACACCCTTTTTGAAGAAAAAATCTATTCTGGACATATTTTATCTCATCATGGCCTATTTCTTGTAAAATATTGGGAATAACATTTGTCTGAACTAAACTAACAACATTATCGAAATGTTTAGAATTTAACAGTTTAAGACAGAACATTGTTTGCGCCTGCGACACATCATACTTTGTCAGCAAACAAGGCGGAATAATTTGACATATAAACAAACTCATTTTTGACTGTAACTTTTAATTTGATCCGGATTAAAAAATAAGGCAAGAAATATAGCTAAAAACGTTATTGAATAAGCTTGACTTATCAATCCGTATCCAAAAAATAGAAATATGATAAGCATTACACTAGAAGTTGCATAGAAAACATATTGCGTATTTATAGAACACAACTTTATGTATAATATCATTTTTTTTACATAAATAAATAACAGCGGAATAAACAAGAAAAATCCAAAAGTATATAATAATTCACCTAAAGACATATCTAACACCATGTATTTTTCACGCTTCGTATTTTCCCATGACTCATTTACTTTTCTTGTAGTAAATCCACGCGGAAGTATATAGGAAGGATAATTATCAACAATATATATAACATGATTTACTCTAGCATTATCTCCTGTTTCGCTCTTATATTTGACCTTACCATATAATCTATTATAAATAGTTGGTGATTCATAATAAATATAATCTTCCAAATTAGAATACAAAGTATAAGCCACGGAACCAACAATAGCCAAAGATATAGTCGCTCTTAAAAGTCTTTTTTTTGCGTTCATACTAATAAATATCATTGAAATAATTACTGCTAATATAACAAAAAGCATTAACCCCCTTGTTACAGTCATAAAAGATGAAGCAAATACTAATAAAAGATCTAGTAAGAATCGAAATCCCTTATGATATAATATTGATAACGAAACAAATATAGGAATAGCTATTACTGTCATATCAACAATATAAGAAAATCCTGTATTTTCTAATAATAATCTATTTGAAAAATTTGAATAAGAAAGATATGCAGAACCTACAATCGCTCCTAAAGAGAGCCAGTATAAATCATTAAAAGATACTATTTTAACCTTTTTAAATGTCAAAAAGACGATATAAAATAAAACATAGCTTCTAATGGTCGGAATTAGGCTACCAATATTTTCATACTCAGACAATAGACCTAGCAAAGTTAAGAAAAAGAGTCCTATAACTGGGAAAAGGATTTCTTTTGATTTCACTTTTACTGATCTTAAATATATGAAACATAATGGAACTATAAAAATTTCTATGTAACCATGCGCAAAATGCAACTTTTCTATAAAGAAATAATTACTATATGGCGACAAAAAAAAGAAGCCTATAAATACCAATATAAAATTAAAGAGCATGTTCATCTCAAAACATATTATAAATTTTAAAACATATATATTTGATCATTCTTTTAACCTTTCCTAGAACGTTTTTATTCCTATAAGGCTCACCAGAAGTTCCAGAAATACCTATAATTTTGACCGCTTTTTTAAAAAAAACATGTTCTCCTTTGTATTTTTTTACAAACAAAAGAATCGCTTTGGCCAGAACTTTTTCAAAAATTATACCCTTACTATCATTTAACTCTTCTTTCAATGGTATCAATATTTCCTTATAAAAGAGATATGGTCCAATAAATATTCGAGATTCAGCTATTGATGTAGTAATATTACTCTCACACATAATAACTTTAAAATGATGATTTTTTGAAAAATCATCGAGAAAAATTGATATATCAGGTATCACTAATCGACCAGTAATTTTAATTAATATAGATGATGGAGTAATGAATTTAGAATGATTTAAACTATATTCAATTATATTCATTTCTCCATAACCTTTACCTAATGATGTATCATATGAATTTCCATTGAATGTAAGATATTCAAAGTTCTTATTATCATTAAATTCATCAAAATAGGAAATTGGGAAATTCGTATTTTCTGTAAAAACCACTTTTACTTCTGTTCGAGAAAGATAAAAGCGTATTGCATCCTTATACTGTTCTAAACGTATAGCAGTATTTTTTAGAGATGTATAGGACATATTACCAGGATTAACACAACCAGTCAATAATATGACATAATTTTCATAATAGGCTACTCGTTCCATATTCCTAAAGCTTTATTATTTAATATTTTTCTTATCTGAATCGTATAAATAATTGCATAAATCAAATGAATTATTACCAACGATGCAACAACACCGACAGCACCCAAATATTCACCTAACAGTAATGCTAAGGGTATATGAAAAAATAGTCCTATTAGACAAACATAAGTTTGTAAACGGATTTTTCCAATACCATTTAGAGGAAAAATTTGTAAGCTACACCAAGAAGCCAAAGCAACATACAAAAAAACTATAAAAGTCATCGAATATGGAACTTCTAATTGAGAATTTAACCATAATTTATAAGCAAAAGGTGAAATTATTAACAAAACAACTAAAAAAATAAATGAACAGAAAAAAACTTTCTGAAATTTTCTATATATATTTTTCATCCAATGATAATCTTTTTTTGTATATGCATCGGTAAATGCAGGCCAAAGAGGTGTCATCAATATATTATATAACATCATTCCAACACTCATATACTTATAGGCAACATTATAATATGTAACATCATTTGGAGAAGAAACATTTGAAATCAAAATATTTGTTGTTTGAAGGAAGACAACTACCTGAATTTGAATGACAAAGAACTTAAGCCCTAAATTAAACAAATCCCTTACATATTTAAAATTTACATTGTATATTACTTTTTTTTATTATCTTTGCATAGAAATTCAACATCAGG
>ERZ1023706.203-NODE-203-length-13139-cov-18.447035_pt1 | contig 13139 bp, 9 predicted proteins | sample MGYA00380351_ERZ1023706 | MGnify/ENA primary metagenome ERZ1023706 (study PRJEB33179, sample SAMN07449038) | human gut metagenome | biome: Human-gut; feature: Human associated habitat; material: Faeces | host: Homo sapiens | place: India:Kasaragod | collected...
TCATATTTATTTAATTACTTTATACCTGTTAATACTATATTATAATCTTGTAAAATATGTCTGAACAGGGGCGGTAACTCGATTTTTTAGGCGGTTACCGCCCCTGTTCAGACATGTTTTGTTCTTTTTTCAGATGCAGAACTTAGATAATCACCGCCGTTCCGCTGCAAGTTACCATCAGCATGGAGCCGCTGTTACCAACGGTTTCGTAATCCAGGTCGATGCCCACGATGGCGTTGCAGCCTAAGGATGCAGCACGCTGGCTCATCTCCCTGAGTGCAGTATCTTTAGCTTCGCGGAGGGTACTTTCGTAAGAACCGCTTCTTCCGCCAATCACATCACGAATACTGGCAAAGAAATCTTTTACAAAGTTGGTACCAATGATGGTTTCGCCTGTCACAATGCCACGATATTCACGGATAGGGTGACCTTCTATGGTTGGAGTTGTGCTCAAAATCATAATTTTTTCCTTTCTTTTTATGTTATTACTCATGTTATCTTATAACTTAGACGATGAAGTGATAGAAAAGGTTACATGGAATTTTAAATTAACTTTTTTATTGATATCATTAAATATTTTAAAAAGACCATAGAAATCTAAATGTAATTCAATAAATTTTCTATTTGCGTATAAAAATACAGGAAAAACTGACAAAATACGTGCAAAATATAAAAAATAGTAATAAAATGTTTTGTTCGTTTAATTTTATTTGCTATCTTTGTGCCAATTAATAATTTAAAACAAAAGGGACTATGAATTCTAAGAGAAAAAACTACACCATGGTCTTGAATACATCTCTTTTGTGCTTTGCTCTTGCCTCTGGACAAGCAGTCTTTGCTCAAAACAATGTAAACACAAGCCAAAAGGGAGCTGTTCAAGCTCGCCGTACTGCAGTTATTGCCAAAGGTGTCGTCACCGATGACAGCCAGGATCCCCTGCCTGGTGTAAGTGTAAGAGTGAGAGGTACCAAATTGGCAACCGTAACTGACATCAATGGTAAATTCAGTCTTACCATGCCTGAAATGGAGCCAGGAAAGGCATATTACCTGGAGTTCACTTACCTTGGAATGGAAAAGAAGGTGGTACGTTACCACAATAGCAATTCCATTAATGTGAGTATGATTCCTGCTGCCACAAGTCAATTGAAGGAAGTTGAAGTTGTGGAGACTGGTTATGGCCGTTTGCCTCGTAAGGATATGGTTGGTGCCTTCACCACTTTGAAAGGTGAAGATGTGCTGATGCCTGCCTACCAGACTATCGACCAGATGTTGCAGGGTAAGGTGGCAGGATTGATGGTAGTCAATTCTTCTTCCCGTGTGGGATCTGCTCCTAAGCTTACCATTCGTGGTAAGGCAACTATTCTTGGAAATACCGACCCTCTTTGGGTTGTTGATGGAGTCATCCAGGAAGACCCTATTTCTATCGATGCTACAGCAGCGATGACTACTGATATGAAGGAATTGATAGGTAATCAGGTGTCCTGGCTTAACCCTCAGGATATAGAAAATATTACTGTGTTGAAGGATGCTTCGGCTACTGCCATCTATGGTTCTAAGGCTTCTAATGGTGTGATTGTCATCACGACCAAGAAGGGTTCTGCAGAACGTACCAGTATCCGCTATTCAGCAAACTTCTCTGTCCGTCAACGTCCTAACTATGACTTATTTGATTTTATGAATTCGCAAGAGCGTATTCAGTTCAGTAAGGAGGCGTATGATGCGGGTGTGCGCTATCAGGGTGATCCGCTTCCTCAGATTTATACTTATGAGGGATTGATGGCTATGTTTAACAAGCACATGATTTCCGAGGCCGACTTTATGAAGCAGATGGAAAGATTGGAAACTGTGAATACTGACTGGCTTGATCTCTTGACCCGTAATTCTTTCAGTCATAGTCATAATCTCAGCGTATCTGGTGGTACTCAGAGAGTAACTTATAATGCTTCTTTTGGCTACTCTAATTCTGAAGGTACAGAAATTGGTAATAGTCAAAATCAATTTACTACTCGTCTGAATGTAGGTGTGCAATTCAGTAAGCGAATCCGTGCTTCCTTTAATATTAGCGGTAGTTCACGAAATTCTTACGGCTATAGCGGTGTAAGTCCTCAGTCGTATGCTCTTAATACCAGCCGTGCCGTACCTGCTTTCGAGGAAAATGGTGAACGAGCTTTCTATAAACAATATTATACTTATCAGTTGAACAAGTCCCTCGGTTCCAACAATACTTATGGCTACAATGTCCTCAATGAGATGGATAACAGTTATAGTAAGAACCGCGGTAATACCTTCAATGTGTCTGCAAATATTGATTTCCAGCTTCTTCCTTGGCTTAATTATCAGTTGGTGGGTTCTATGGCTCATAGTTCCAACGATTCTGAAAGTTATAAGGGTGAAAGGACTTCCTACATTGAAACCAACTATCGTGGTTATGGAGTAGGTGAGGCTGAACCTGGTTCTGCTTTGTATAAAGCAGCCCTGTTGCCATTTGGCGGTCAGTTGACCAATAATAATTCCAATATGACTTCGCTTGATATGCAGCATAAGCTGGTAGCAAGCAAGACTTTCAATGAGATTCATCGTGTCAATGGTATGTTTGGTTTTGAGATGCGTTCTTCCAAAACATATGGTAAGGGTACGAATGTCTGGGGTTATGTGCCAGAGCGTGGTGAGAGTTTGATCTCTCCTTCGCTTCCAGAGGATATTGTGCCTATCGGAGGTACACAGTCTATAGGTTGGGGTGCTCTTAGAGGTCTCTTTGAGGGTGGATGGAGTAGTATCAACAATACTTCCAATTACGTATCCTTCTTTGGTACAGCTGCTTACTCTCTGAAGAATCGTTATGTTATGAATATGAATATCCGTTCAGATGCTTCCAACCGTTTCGGACAGGATAAGCGTAAGCAGTTTGATCCTACTTATTCGTTCGGTTTCTCTTGGAAGATAGCAGAAGAGAAGTTTATCAAAGACAACGTGAAGTGGCTTGACCAGCTTAACCTCCGTGCGACATATGGTATTCAGGGAAATGTAGTCAATTCCATCAGTCCGGAATTGATAGCTTCTTATGGTGGTTTGCTTCCTGGTTATAATGAATACTATACCAGCATCGCAAGTCTTCCTAACCCTTATCTGAAGTGGGAACGTACCAAGACTTGGAACCTCGGTCTCGATATGCAAATTTTCAGAGCCGTAACGATGAGTCTTGAGTATTACGGAAGACGTTCTAATGCGATTATCGAGCAAGATGTACCAGAGGAATATGGTATGGGAACATTGAAGCTCAATGGTGGTATCATCGTCAACCATGGTCTCGAGTGGACAATGAATATCACTCCTATCAAGACCAAGGACTTAGTAGTAAGTGTTGGATTTAATGCTTCCAAGAACTGGAACAAGACTGAGACGGATGATCGCACAGCCCGTGTTGACCAGTTGACCCATCGTGATTTCGTAGCCGGCAACAGTCAGCGCCCTTTGCGTAAGGGTTATTCTCTCTATTCTTTCTGGGCTTATGATTTTACAGGTCTTGACCATGAGACAGGTCTTCCTACCTTTAGAGGTACTCAAGTAGAGGAGTTTGAAAATCCGGATAAGACAATAGATCCATTGTCATTCTTGGTTTATGCAGGTGAATCAGAGCCTTTCTTTACTGGAGGTATCAATCCTCATGTGCGCTGGAAGGATCTTCAGGTAAGTGCGAGCTTTGCCCTGATTTTGGGTTCAAAGAAACGCCTTCCTAACCCATATTCTACCTTTACTTATGGCAAGATGCCAAGTCCGCTGTCCAACCTCAGCAAGGAATTGTTGAATCGATGGAAGCAGCCTGGTGATGAGCTGCATACCAACATACCTGGTCTCTATACTTCGGTAGCGGATATTCTCAATCTCTATACACCAGATGGCTATTTTACCAATCGTTATGAAATGTGGGCAAATTCAACCGCACGTCTTGTGAGCGGTTCTTTCTTCCGCTGCAATCAGTTGTCTGTGTCTTATTATCTGCCTAAGAAAATCTGTCAGAAGATTCATGCTACAAGCATCTCTTTGAGTGGTAGTACAAACAATCTCTTCGTCATTGCCAGCAAGAAATGGAATGGCTTTGATCCTGAGTTGGGTAACAGTATCCAGCCACGCATTTTCTCTTTCGGACTTAGTGTTTCATTCTAAAAAATGACAATCATGAAAAAAGTTAAATTATATACAATGGTACTCTTGGGAGGCATGCTGATGCTCAATAGTTGCGGTGACTTCCTGGAGCCAAAATCCACAAGTGAGTTTGTCCCAAAGGATGTGCGCTCACTTAATGAAATCTTGTTGGGCGAGGCTTATCCTCGTAACGACATAGGTGGCTTTAATTATTTTCTTACTTTGATGGATGACGACTTAACTGCAACTCTCTATCAGTTACCTGAAGATAATTTCAATTACGATATATTGTTGGCTTCCTATACATGGCAGCCGGATATGTTTAATATGATGAAAGAGGCTGGTAGAACCTCTACGGATATGTATTATACATATTATCGTAAACTGAAGGGTGTGAATGCTGTCATTGATTATATTGATACTGTGACAGGTTCAGAAGAAGATATCCATTATGTCCTGGGACAGGCTTATGCGCTCCGTGGCTTTTACTATCTGAACTTAGTGAATATATTTGGTCAGCCATACAATGAGAATCCTGATGCTTTAGGTGTTCCTCTGAAATTAACAAGTGGTGTAGAGGAAAAACCGATGGCTCGCAGTACCGTGAAGGCAGTCTATGACCAAATTGTCAAAGACTTGCTGGAGGCAGAAAGTCAGTTTAAACTTGTTTCTGAGGCAAGACAATGGAAGAAGGATTACCGTGCAAGTCTGCCAATGGTACAACTGCTGCTCTCTCGTACCTATCTTTATATGGAGAACTGGGAAGAGGCTGCCAAGTATGCGAAGATGGTGATGAACGATTCGCGGTTCAAGTTGCTTGATCTCAATACAGTAGAAACGGAAAAGAATGAATATGGTCAGGTGGCACGTATCTATACCAATTATCATTCTTATGATGAATCTTCTGAGGTCATCTTCCCTTATGGTAAAGTATCGGATTGGGCAGGATGGGTTGAAGAATATTCTACGGAAGACCCAACGACAGGTTTGCCTCGTAAACCTTATTTCCGTGCTTCTGATGAACTGCTCAACAGTTTTGAGGATGGTGACCTTCGTAAGCAGCGTTATATCGTAAGGAAAGAATTCTCTGGTGAACTGCTGCCTTTGGCTATCGGTAAATTGAAGGTCAATAATAGTTATCGACCTACTGGTGGTACAGGTGTATTTGGTAGAAGTCTTCGTCTTTCTGAGGCATATCTCAATTATATGGAAGCAGAAGCAATGCTCGCTAAGGCTGGAGTGGATGCTAATGGAAGTCAGGAAGCACTTCAAGCTTTGGTAGAATTACGTAGTAAGAGATTTGCTGATAACTATGCTCCAAAGGCAGAGGATGTTGCAGATATTGATAAGTTGGTGGAGTATATACATCAGGAACGTCGTCGTGAACTTTGTTTCGAGAGTCATCGTTGGTATGATTTGCGCCGTTGGGGTATGCCTGAAATCAAGCACGTTTGGTATTCTACACCAACTACCAAGACAACCTATACCCTTCAGGCAAAGGATCCACTTTATACAGTCCCTATACCTGATGCAGCACGAGAATTGAACAATCAGTTGGAGCAGAATCCACTTTGTGCAAAGCGCATAGGTGAGACTTCTGAGTTCACAGTTGATAATACTAACCCGGATAATAACACAGAAGAATGAAAAGATTTATATATATCACAGTTGCGAGCCTCATCACAATGACGGCTTGCACTCCATCCGAAGATCCTATCACTCCATCGGGTAACTACTCTGTTCTTCGTATGGAATTTCCTCAAGGTAACAATTCTTGGGATGAAGATATTAAAGAAATACATGATAAATATGGTGTTTATCTGCTGTATAAGGATATTACTCCTGCCGACTTGAACAGAAAATGGACAGGTATAGGTACGGGAAAACTCTATTATGGTGATGATGTGCCAGGTACAGAAGTGCCTTACTATGTTGATTTCTTTAAGAACAACGTATTCCCTTATGCTTCTACCGAGATGATTCAGAAGAATTTTCCTGTAAAGATTTACTTGCAGAAAGACTTTAGAGGTGTAGATCCTAATCTTGGAGGAGGAGATGATTCTGGTACTGGTGGCACAGGTGGTACAGGCACAGGTGGTACGGGTACAGGTGGTACAGGCACCGGTACGGGAACAGGCACAGGCACCGGTACGGGAACAGGCACAGGCACTGGTACGGGAACAGGCACAGGCACTGGTACGGGAACAGGTACAGGCACAGGCGGTACAGGTACCGGTACAGGTAGTACAGAAATTTATATCCCTGATGTAGCAGGCTTCACCCCAACTAAATTCGATGGCTTTGACTATTGGGCAATTAGTTTCTCCAATACGGAATTATATTGGTTGCAGAAACGCGCAGAACTTAAGGATAAGGAGAATAAGACTGATGTAGAAAAGGCGGAATTAGCGAAAGCTAATGAAACAATGGCTGTAAAGCGATTCAGTTTTATCAATCAGTTCCTTACATCTCAGCGAATGGACAATACCTTGCCAGAGCCTGAAGGATTGAGAGATGGAATGGATTTCGTTTCGAGTCTGAATAGAAGTAATCCAAACCACAAAAACTATGTGTTTAATCGTGGTCTTATCAGATGGGTTGATGATAATGGTGTAGAGGAATCTTTATGGAGTATTTATACTTCCTATTATAAGCAGCCGAATTATAATTCCGGTGGTTTTTACAGAGATTTCTTCTCACTCTATATCAGAGCAGCTATGCGATTCTCTCCAGAAGAGTTCTATGAAAAATATCCGAAGGAGAAGTATCCGCTCATTAGTGAAAAATATGAGCTTGTTGTCAGATACATGAAGGATAAATATGGTATCGATCTCCCTGGTATTGCCAAGGGATCAGGTACAACAACTGAAAAATAATGAAAAGTAACATACAAATATCATGCAACAGATACAAATACTGTTGCGTGGTATTTGTTCTACTTTTGAAAATGATCTTTAATCGTAATTGTATGAAGAAGAAAATTATATTTCTGATATTCTCTTTATTTAATATCCTGTTGCCTATAATGGCTCAGGATTCAATCAGTAATAGAGGAATTCTTTTTGAAGATATTTCTTTTAAGGAAGCTTTGGCAAAGGCGAAGGCTGAAGGAAAGAAAGTTTTTATCGATTGCTATACTCAAACATGTGGTCCCTGCAAGTATATGATGAAGAATATCTTTCCTTTGCAGGAGTGTGGTGATTATTTCAATCCTAAATTCGTTTCTCTGACAAGGGATATGGATGTTGGTGAAGGACCGGATTTGGGCAAGAAATATAAGGTGGGTATTTATCCTACTTTCCTCATCATTAATCCCGATGGAACTCTGTTCTGCAAGGAGATGGGGGCGGTAAGACTCAACTCTAATATTACTTTCGTAGAAAAAATAGAAAATGCGATTCAGCGTGCCACAGAGATTAATGAACTGGAAAAGAAATATAACTCCGGTGAAAAGAATACAGTATTGGTACGCAAATTAGTTGACTTGCTGAAGGTAAGTGATTTCCAAAAGGCAGATACCGTACTCAATCAATACCTTAGTTCGCTAAGCATAGAGGAATTGTGTAAGGATGACACATGGAATATGTTTTCATCTGAAATCAATTCTCCAGATTCTCCTGTCTTTCGCAAACTCCTTGCCAACCGTGCTCATTTTGGAAAACTGTTGGGAAAGGATAGAGTAGAGGGAAAGATTATTTCTACCTATCAGAACGAGTTTAATATGTGTAAAATGTTGGATATGCATTTTGACCAGCGAATTGCAGATTTGAAGGACTTAGAGAAGAATGGTTATTCTCAAGCGCTCGCATTACGTGAGAGTATGACGCTTCGTTGGATTATCAATGAAAAACTGGTTCACCGTATTGGCGAAATTCTGTCAATACTTCAGAAATTGAAAACTCTTCCTTCTGATGCAGAGCGCATGGCTGTTATCAAAGAATTGAATAGCTTTGAGCGGGTAGCTAATATAGCGCAAAGGAATAAAGCTTGTACAGAACTGCGAAATATTCAAAAGTTAATGGATGAAAAGAGTGCCAGAGCGATAGAGCGCTTTATCACTCGCATTTTACCTAAGAAATAAATAAAAGCTCCATTCGTATCATGTGACGAATGGAGCTTTTATTTATTGTTCTATGCATGAGAAAACCCATTTGGTTTCAGTAACTATTTTGTTTCCTGTTCTTCCTGCATATCCAGATACTGGTTGTCCTTATCGTAGAATTCATACTGAAGGAATGCCAGTTTCTGTGAAGCAATCACATTAAATCCGAAACCATACTTGAACTGCCATTTGCGCTTCAAAGAAATAAAGCCCTTATTGATAAAGGCAGCTACATAAGGATTCACATACAAAGTAAATTTCTTGACGCCAATCTTGTTGACTAAGCGGTCAATCTTTCTTTCCAATTGGTCGGTGAAGAGGATGCTGGACTTGATTTTGCCCGATCCAAAACAGGTAGGGCAAGTTTCCTCTACGTTTACGTCCATAGCTGGTCGTACACGCTGACGGGTAATCTGCATCAGTCCGAATTTGCTTAATGGAAGGATATTGTGCTTTGCACGGTCCTTCTGCATGTTCTTGCACATGCGTTCATAAAGCAATTGTCGGTCTTCCGCCAGATGCATATCAATGAAATCGACAACGATGATACCTCCCATATCGCGGAGTCTCAACTGTCGTGCCAACTCATCGGCAGCACCCAGGTTCACATCGAGAGCATTTGCTTCCTGACCTTTCTCACGAGTGCGGTTGCCACTGTTTACATCAACTACATGCAGAGCTTCTGTGTGCTCAATGATGAGATAAGCACCATGTTTGTAGTTGACAACTCGTCCAAATCCAGCCTTAATCTGTTTGGTAATGCTGAAATTGTCAAAGATAGGCACCTTACCAGTATAGAGTTTAACTATGCCCGCCTTTTCAGGGGCTATTAGAGAAACATAGTTTTTCACCTCGTTCATCACATCTTCGTTGTTAACGTAGATGTTCTCGTAAGATGGGTTAAACAAGTCACGCAGGAGAGCGACGGCTCTTCCGGTTTCCTCGAATGCCAGTTGCGGGCGTTGCTGTGTTTTCTGTACCTTGGCGATAGCATCCTCCCATCGCTTCACCAGGACTTTAAGCTCAGCATCGAGTTCTGCGACACGTTTTCCCTCAGCTACAGTACGTACGATTACGCCACAATTTTTTGGTTTGATACTGTGGATGAGTTGTTTGAGTCGTGAACGTTCTTCACCGCTTTTGATTTTCGACGAAACAGAAACTTTTTCTCCAAATGGCATGAGCACCAAGTATCGACCTGCAAATGAGATTTCACCTGTCAGTCGAGGTCCCTTGGTTGAGATGGGTTCTTTTACGATTTGCACCAACACTTCCTGTCCAGTCTTCAAGACATTCTGTATACTACCTTCCTTTTCGAGGTCAGGTAATTTGGTGGCTTTAGAGAATGGGAAAAGTTTCTTTCTGTCGCTCTGTACTTGTTTAAGATACTTTTGGTAGGAATTAAATTGACTTCCTAGATCAAGATAATGAAGAAAGGCGTCGCGTTCATAACCTACATCCACAAAACAAGCATTAAGTCCCGGCATGAGTTTCTTAACCTTGGCGATGTAGATGTTGCCCACAGAAAAGGAAGCCTCGCGTGGCTCATTTTGATATTCTACTAATTGTTTATCCTCCATGAGCGCGATGGAGATGTCTTTCTGTTGGACGTCAATTACAACTTCGCTTGTCATTTTCTTCAAAAAATCTTTTAAATTAGTACTTACAGAAAAGGGGCATGTCAACACTTAAGAGCTGACATACCCCCTCAGTCACGAACTGACTGGGAGCAAAATAGGCTATAAAAGCTTACTTGCTCTTATGTCTGTTCTTACGTAATCTCTTTTTACGCTTGTGAGTAGCCATCTTGTGGCCCTTCTTTTTCTTTCCGTTTGGCATGATTTTAAAATTTTAAAATATTGTTATTTATAAATGTTATGTCCAAAGACTTAATTAATCCTCATTTTCTACAGCTTGACCCAGCATCAAATCTACAAAACTCTTTGCTGGCTTGAAATTTGGATAGTCGTGAGCAGGAATGGTGAGAGTGATGTTCTTGGAAATGTTACGTGCTGTCTTTGCTGCTCTATGCTTGATATTAAAGCTTCCAAATCCGCGAAGGTAAACATTCTCTTTTCTCTCGACAAGGCTGGTCTTAACCTGATCCATAAAAGCTTCTATTACTACGCCAACATCTTTCTTTGGTACGCCTGTTGCTATAGACACCTCGTTGATGATATCTGCTTTAGTCATGTTATTCTTACTATAATTATTTATTTATTAATCTAAATCGGTGTGCAAAGATACAAGTTTTTTGCGACATAACAAAAAAGTTAGCGATATTTTTGCAAAAATAATGCCCTAAGTATTTGCATATAAGGTTTTTATTGTGTATTTTTGTACCAAAATTGGAAAAATAATGAGATTTAAGCGTTTTTTTATATTGCTCTTGGTTGTTGTTTCGGTGGTATCTTCTTCATTTGCTCATCGCGAGTGGAGTGCAGAGAATGTGCCGATTTCATATCTCAAGGATTCTACACAATATGTTTCTGATCCAGATGGTTATCTGTCTAAGGAACAGAAGGATTCTGCTAATTTTTATCTTCAGGAATTAAATCTGGAATGTGGCGTTCAGAATGTCTTGGTCATTGTAGGGCATGTAAAGGATCAGGATGCATTCCGTATGTCACAGGATATCGGTGAAAAGTATGGTATTGGTTACAAGAAAACTCGAAGGGGACTTGTCATGGTGATTGCCGTGGAGGATCATAAGTACTTTATTGCTCCCGGTATGGGACTGGAAGGAGAATTGACTGATGTGGATTGTGATGATATTGCCAGAGCATGTATCGTGAAGTATATGCGGCTGAATCAGCCGGGGATGGCAGTTGTTACCGTAAGCCGCTCTATATATAATAAGGTGAAAAGTGGTAGAACTGGTATTCCGGATGTGGATGATGGTCCTTTAGGAGAGGATGAATGGGGATTTATTATCTTTTTTCTTATCATCTGTTTCGGCATTCCCCTCTATTTATTAATAAGGTATATATTGGAGGAATGCGGCGTTATCAAGAAAAAGCCATTTTCCGGTAAATCCTCTCGTCAGCATAAAAGACATGATGATGATTGGTTTCCTCCGTTCTTTCTGGGTGGCGGAGGTGGCTTCTCGGGAGGCAGTTCTTCTGGTGGCGGCTTCTCTGGAGGTTCTTTCGGTGGCGGTTCATTTGGCGGAGGTGGCTCCGGCGGTGGATGGTAAATCAAGGTTGTAGGGAAAGAAAATATTTTCACGTGAAATAAATATAGTATTAATTATAATATAAAATTTCGAAAGTTATGAAAAAAACAGGATGGATTATCTTGGGTGTCGTAGTACTTCTGGTACTATGGGGTTTAAGTTCTTATAATGGCATCATTGGAGTACAGGAGCAGGCTACTACTGAACTGGCTAATGTGCAGACTCAATATCAGCGCCGTGCAGACATGATGCCTCAGTTGGTTAAAATCGTGAAGGCTTATGCTAAACATGAGAAGGAAACATTTGAAGCCGTGACCAAAGCACGTGCAGCAGTTGGCCAGGTGAAACTTGATGCAAACAACCTGACTCCTGAAAAGTTGAAGGCTTATTCTGATGCTCAGGGTGAATTGGCGAATGCTTTCTCCAAATTGATGGTGGTAGCGGAAAAGTATCCGGATCTGAAGGCGGTTGATAATTTTAGATCTCTTCAGATACAGGAGGAAGGTACAGAAAACCGAATCAGCGAGGCGCGTCGCAAGTATAATGATGCTGTGCAACAGTATAATATGAAAGTACGTAAGATGCCTACTGCCATCATCGCAAATCTATTCGGTTTTCAGACTATGCCTAAGTTTGAGGCTGCTGCTGGTGCAGAAAAGGCTCCCGACTTGGATATTTAAAAACGAGATAAATTGCAATTCGTAATTTCAGTTATCAGTATCAGGTTAAAATTTTGTTTAGACCCGCTCAAAGCAATACTTCTGGAATGATATTGGAAGTTTCTCAATAAAAAAACAAAAAAAAATCTTTTTAATTTTGTATTGTCTTGCTTTTGCAGTATCTTTGCAGTCAAATTGCAGAGAGCGTGTCTTTCTAGAGGAAAATTTGAGAACAAGAATAAGGTAATAAAGGATATGAAACAAACAAAAATCGTCGCTTCAATCAGTGATCGTCGTTGTGATCAGGATTTCATCCGCAAATTGTTTTTTGCAGGCATGAACGTCGTTCGTATGAATACTGCACATGCTACAGAAGAAGGTATTCGCACAATTGTCAAGAATGTAAGAGCCGTGTCTCCTCACATTGGTATTATGATTGATACCAAAGGACCAGAGGTGCGTACCACAGGTGTAGCAGAGCCTATTCATTATAATGTGGGTGATGTAGTCAAGATTTTTGGTCGTCCTGAGATGGAAACTTCTCATGACATTGTCAATCTGAGCTATCCTGATATCGCAGCTGATGTGAAAGTAGGTGATGATTTGCTCTTCGATGATGGTGAACTTGATATGAAGGTCATTGATAATCAGGGCCCGATGCTCGTAGCTGAAGTTCAGAACGAGGGGTTCTTAGGTTCGCATAAGAGCGTGAATGTACCTGGCGAACATATTGATTTGCCTGCGTTGACAGAAAAGGACCGTAAGAATATCCTCCTTGCTATAGAATTGGATATTGATTTTATCGCTCACTCTTTTGTACGTAATGCAGCAGATGTAAAGGCTGTTCAGGATATCTTGGATGAACATCACAGTGATATCAAGATTATTTCCAAGATAGAAAACCAGGAGGGTGTAGATAACATCGATGATATTATCGAAGCTTCATATGGTATCATGGTTGCTCGTGGTGACTTGGGTATCGAGGTGCCAATCGAGAGAATTCCTGGCATCCAGCGCCGCATCATCTCTAAGTGTGTGAAGGCGCAGAAACCGGTAATCG
>ERZ1023706.205-NODE-205-length-12929-cov-15.864533_pt1 | contig 12929 bp, 13 predicted proteins | sample MGYA00380351_ERZ1023706 | MGnify/ENA primary metagenome ERZ1023706 (study PRJEB33179, sample SAMN07449038) | human gut metagenome | biome: Human-gut; feature: Human associated habitat; material: Faeces | host: Homo sapiens | place: India:Kasaragod | collected...
TCTCTTGTCATACGCAGGTACGAGACCATCTTCCATCACAATAAGGATTAAGACATTGTAAAACATGTTTATTATCTCTTGTCATACGCAGGTACGAGACCATCTTCCATCACAATAAGGATTAAGACAAGCTACAAGAATAGCTAAAATCATTACTTTATTCATGTACGAGACCATCTTCCATCACAATAAGGATTAAGACTTTTTCCCATAAACTCCTTTTATAGTCTTGTACAGTACGAGACCATCTTCCACTACAATAAGGATTAAGACTTGTTAGTGTCATTGTCCAATACATCAGCCATACCGATGCGAGACCATCTTCCACTACAATAAGGATTAAGACCTGATACTCCGGATTAATCGGATTAATTTCTAGGGTACGAGACCATCTTCCATTACAACAAAGATTATGCTTTGTTTTAGAGAAATATGCTTACGAGTTGTTCATAGATTATTTTAGTTCATAGGTAGGGTTAACTGTTATATGAAAAAATCCCATATCAAGGCTGGTTTGCCTTGGTATGGGATTGATTTTAACAGTGTGATATTCTTATATTTTTTTCAGTCTTGTTTAGACCTATCCTGTCTTATTTCCTTAGGTAGGTTCTTCACTTTTACTTCTTGTAGAAATTATGGTGTTCCTTGCCCTTTAGGCAGTCCTTATTATCTACATATTGCTGGGTATATTTATTTATTTTGCTCAGTGATTGAGTTGTGGACTTCAAACTAGTCTCCATCATACTCTTCATTAATAGCAAGTTTTTTTATTCTTTGCTTGTCTTCATCTGTGAGCCATGAATGGATTTGAGCATCTTTCTCCTGGAGTTTGTTGAAAGCTGTCTTGTTCTCATTCTTGCAAGATGCGTACTCTTTCATCTCCATCATTCTTACTTCTTCGTCAGTATGATTACTAAGGATATTGACGAGTTGGGTGATGCTTTCGGTTTGTGCCCAAATCTTCTGGTAGTTCTCATAAGTGAATACCGACATCATTTCCTCAAAGCACTTCATATAGTAGCTTATGTCATGGCTAAAGCCACGAAGTATGATATCTTCTTTATCAATGTGGCATTTACCGAAACCAAAAGACTTAGCCATACCCAGGTTAAAGAACACATCTGGGGTCATATTGAAAGTAAGGGCTGCCAAAATTGCTCCAATCTCAGTTTCTCTTGTATTATGCAAAGAGATTCTCAAGATGAAGGTTTGTCCGGCAGGAAGGGCCTTGAACTTTGTGTTCATATTTGGCTTGTCTCCTTGTGGAAGTTGGGTAGTTGTTCCATTTGTGTGGATTCTATACAGCTTTCTTCCAGCGATTCCCTCGTCCTCATCATAGGTCTTGTATGGTGATTTAGTCTGCTTCAGATAAAGGGGATAATAGGAAGCTTTAGGAGGTCCGAGGATACCCTTTGTTTTGATGAGCTTCGAATCCTCTACAGTTCCTTCCATGAAAGCATGACTGATTTGTACTCTTCCCTTGAGGCTGTCATCTCCTGTGAAACCGAACAGAGTTTCTCCCAAGTCATGTCTGGTCTTGTCGGCCTTTTGCAGGATCTCCACCTGTTGGCGTACATTGTTTTTGTAAGGGAGTTTGAACATTCTGGACATACCGAGAATCTCCTGGCCATTTGGCATCATGAGATAGAACACTGGTATTTCATGACCCTTTTCAAGAGCCATCAGAAAGCAGCCTTTGCAGCCTTGTTCCTTTGCGAATCCAGGAGTTCCGTCATAAATGCTTTTGAAAGCTCTGATGGTTTCCTCGTTAAGAGGGATACTTTTACCTCTAGTTGCAGGAAAAAGCAGCTCATTCCCCTTTTTATTCATTCTTCCTGTGCAGACGATGCGATAGCTATTACCTTTCTTTCTTATTTCAGGATAGATAGGATTATTGTTGTAATCTGTACCTACGGAAACATTTGTCTTCCAGATAGATCCGTTTGCCTGGTAGTGAGGATATCTCAATCTCACTTCCTTGCATTTGATTTTTTCAAGTTGTCCGTCGCATGGGGTGAAGATATATCCTTCACCTTTTTTTGATAGCCAGCCTGGTCTTCCTTGTTTAACCGTATTCAAATATTTGAAATTAATTTTCTTATTGTGTGAATCGGCCACATCACGATAGCCAAACCATCTGTTCTGGAAGTCCTTGTCTTCCTGCATCTTGCCGAAGGACATGATTTCCACGATTTCGAGCAACATTCCCTTGATGGTGGTTCCGGGGATGAAGTAGTGACGTTTTCCGTCATTGCCCATGATATGAGCGGAGTGCTCCTTCAGTGAACCGTCGCGTGTGAAGAGAGGAGATACGTTCTTGAGTTTCACCTCGATTACTCCATCCTCTGAGTCTGAGAACGGCAAGTCCTGGGTAACCTGCTCACTCCAGGAAGGGTAGAACACCTTTTCATTGAGCGGCACGAAATTATAGGGTGCTGTAATTTTCATTTTTCAGTTCCTCCATTATTTTTCAAATCCAACGAATATGTTTGCCTTGAGCTGAAGGGTAGGCATGTTTTCACACAGCTCATCCTTCACTTCTTCCCACTGGCGCAGGAACTTAAGTGCCTTCACGCCTGGAAGACGGTGTGGCAGGTAGGTAACCGGTGTTGTGGTGGCAGAGCCAGCCAGTTCTTCCTGTTTTACCTTATATGTGGCAATGAAGTATTTTCCATCCACATAGCGAATCTGGATGGAAGTGTTTTCTTCCCGGTTCCACAGCAGTCCCTCTACGACGAAAGGATTCTCGCCGTCAGTGAGGATAAGAGAGAGAGGTTCCCCTTCTTCTATGATTCTCGGCTTGCTCTGGTCGCTTTGCCAGAGGTAGCCTTCATATTTTGCATTTTTTATCTGATGTTCCATGCTTACTCTTGTATGTTAAGTGTTCCGATGAATATACCATTTCCTCTGTTGGTACCACCGCCCAGTGGCAGGAGACCGCCGCAGATGTCCTGGAGAGCTTTCTCGAATGCCTTTCTGACATCTTCGTCTTGAAGGGCTTCTTTTTCAACCCAGATTTCTTCTATGAGTTCTTGGTTTTCCGCTGTGCTTACCTTTTCCTGGAACAGGGCACCGTCCATCACTCCACCGGTAAACTTATCTACCCTGATGTGAGGAAGAACCTTTGAGTCCGTGTTCTCAATGAAGACATCTGAGAAGATGGCCTTTCCTCTGGATGGTTTGATGTCTCCTTCATCCAGTGTGGTGCCGAAGATAGCCAGGCATGCCTTGTTTCTGTCGCTTGCGATAGCCTCTGCGTTGTCCACAAAGTGCTTCGTAAGGCGGTTCCAGTGGTAGGCTGTACGATGTGAAATGGCTCCTTTGACGGATGTTGCCGGTATCAGGCTCTTGGATTCCTTGATTTCTGGCTTGCCAGTTGACCAGTCCACATAGTTTTCCTTGACAGGTGTCATATCGGCATCTTCGTCTCCGAATCCTGATGAGAACAGGAAGAAGTTCAATGGCTTGAGGGTGAGGGTATATTTGATCCAGTTAGTCCCCTGCAGTTCACATGGCTTCTTCTCCATAGCCTCATTCCAGTCCTCTTCCAGCGATGAAGACTTTTTCAGGTAGGCATCAAGGTCCTTTTCCTGGGTCAGATCATAGCTTGCGTATTTCATGCTTACGACCTTCATGCTTCCGAAGCCGTTTCTCGTTCCGCTGCCCACTCTGAAGGTAGGAGAGGAGATGACGTTCAGCAGTTTCTGCATATTCTCGTCATCTTTCGTTTCAGAGAGGAGTTCCATCTCGAAGATGAATCGGGTGCCTTTATACACAACCTGTTCGTCGAACTTGCCATGGTCTGCGCCTGTACCCTTTTCCGTGATTCTTACATGCTGGCGGATAGGCAGTACCTCAAAAGCCTTGAGATACTCATCCTGCTCTATGTTCTTAAGTCCGTCCATGGCCTTCTGGTTGCTGCCTAGGAGCAGTGCGTCGGAAATGAGAACCTTGGAGCCTTCTCCCTTATCTTCTTTCTGGTATCCGAAGATGGAGTCACTCTCCTTCAGGTCTTTCATGCTGTGACGGATGATGCCCATGAGTGATGTGCCCGGGATATATGGCAGGTCATTCACGTCTCTAGCCACGGGTGCATCCGTAATGATGTCCTTCTCGCCGCTACCTACTGCCAGAGGTGATGTTGCCTCCAGCGTGATGCGTGCGATCATGCGGTATTTATATTTTGTCATCTGCATTGCTTTATTGTTTTTTTGCCATTTCAGAGGCAAGGTTCACTAATGCTCTTTGAGACAGGTCTCCATACTCCTGGCTGTTACCCATCTGCTCAATAAACTCTCTGAGGATTCTGTCTCTCTGCTTGGTTTTCCAGTCCTTGGCCTTGATTCCATGTGTAATATAGCCGATTGACTCTATGACTTCGGTTCTTGGATCTGTTGGAGACGGCTCTCGCTTTTTCAATTCCTTCTTGTCGAAGAGTTCAAGGAGAATCTCGTTCATGGTAGCATGCTGGAGGGCGATGCTGCGGATGGTACCCCATTGAGAAGAGAATTTGCCTTGTGAGAACAATGGCTTGTACATCTTGACAAAGTGGTTCACCTGCTCATAGATATAGACAGAAGAACTGTTCTTGTGCTTCTTTCTTGCCAGGAATGCTAGCAGCGGTGTTCCCTCCAGGGCTCTTGTCTCTGTAGCCTGAGCTTTTGTCTTATGGGTGAGTTGAAGGGCTGTCTGACCATTTTCCCCTGCCTTTTGCAGCAGGTTCCATCCGTAGATGACCTTACCGAATCCCTCATTCTTATAGTTGCCTACATAGGAAGGAAGTTGTGATTCTGTTGGTGGTTCATGGAGCTTGACAACGAAGACACTGCCTTTTTCGATACCCACACGGTCGGCATCTCTGGTTTGGCGCTTGCCATTCCAAGGAGCATATTGGAAGGTTCTGATCTGTGACTTCTCCCAGTCGATTTCTCCATTGAGTCCCAGCATCTGGGCTGTTGGCTGGAAGGTTGGTGTTCCTGTTTCATCCAGGAAGATGAGTCTGCCGTCGGCATAGACTGTGATATAGCTGTTTCCATTGATAGAGAACAGGGATGGAGCTGATGGAATTTCCTGGAAGGAAGCTTTCGTGATTTCAATGAGGCCATACTGTGCTGTCTTGGATCTGCCCACATGTTTTCTTCCTGTCAGCTTTTCCTCAATGGCAGGGGCAATGGCTTCATCGTCTATCTCTACAGAGAAATAGAACTCGCTTCCCTTCTCCAGTCCTTCATATCCGAACATCTGGCTGTCCTTGCTCTTGCGAAGAGTTCTGTCATAGGCGCTTTTGATGGCAAAGCTCTTCAGGCACTCTACAGCGTTAGCCTTGTTACCATCAAACTCATAGTAGCCTTCGCGGCATTGCTTGAGCTGCTGTGGTTGCCCCTTGGTACCGTTCTTGTCATCTGAACGGCTATAGAAATGATGGATATAGCTTTCCTCACTCAAGGACTTGAGTTTTGGGTAGAAGAGGGATGCCGGAATATGGAGGCTTCTTGTCTTGGCATCCTTGGATGCCGGGTGTGCGTCCCCGAATCTTACATGTCCGCTATGGAAGATTTCAGTCTGCTCCTTGATAGGGAAGCTCATATAGTCCTTGGCTACGATGCCCAGGAAGCTGTTGCCAGGAATGAAGGTTAGGGATTCCTGGTTTCCTTCTGTGGCTGCTCGTTGGTTCAGAATGACATCTGAGAGCAGTTTACATTTAAATTGAAGAGTTTTCATGCCTTACCTCCTTTCTCAATACAGAATTTACATCTGCCCAGGCCTCTGTTTCTGCCTGTTCCCATATGCTTGATGAAGCCAAGTGCTGATTCCAGAACGCTTTCCATATCATCATCTACATAGAGGATTGTTGCATAGAGCGTGCATGGAATGGTGGTTTCGATGGTGCGAAGGCTATGTTCCTGGGTGATTCCGTTTTTCTCATCGATGGCTGTTGCCACCTTATTTATATATAGCAGGTCTTCCACATGGTTGGAAAGGATGCTTTTAGCCTCGTCCTCTTTGAGGGTAGCATTGGTGAAGAACAGGGTGCCGGATGGCAGCGCTTCTTCAGCGGTAGCTGCTTTGCCGAAGGCTTTCTCCAGGTTCATGTCCAGACCTCTGAGGGCAGAATAGTCCTCTACAGCTTCTCGAATGAGGCCTTTGATCGTCTTGCCGGGAATAAATGGCAGACCATTGATGTCCTTGATGACGAGTGAATCGGCATCTGCACCGGCAGAGAGGCCAGATCCACAGTGCCATGGTGAAAAGAACTCTATTTTTATGGTTAAGTCTTTCATTGCTTTATCCTTCCTTTGTTCTTTGGTTGAGAATTGTGTTTAAGTCCAGCAGATCCGCAGCAGGATAGAAAACATCTTCTGAAAGCGTTCTCTTCTGTGGGGTTGTGGCCTTTTGGAAAGTTTGCTTGGTAGAAGCAGAGAGCATGGCATAGCTGCGAGCGGCTGCCTGCTTGGCCATTTCCGTATTCTGGTGCATGGCGGTCATCCATTTTCTGATGCTGGTCTTGGCGGTGTTGCCCTCCTTGCCGTTGAGAATACTGCATGTATCCTCCAGCTCTTCTATCGTCCAGTATTCTTCCGTCTGGTGCAGGAAATAAGGTCCGAAGTTGAAGGAAAGTCCCTTTTGTGGGGTCTTTTCTTTCAGGATCATGTTGGCATAGCTTTCTATGAAGCTGCCCTGTACCTTATAGAACATCACACTCGATGGTGCATTTGTGGCATCTTTCAGGATGAGTGGATTCTTTGAAACGATTTTGGCCTGTGTACAGAGGGTTTCTGCCAGGTCATATCCGTAGTGGAATGGATAGGAAGACTTGATGAAGGCAATACCTGCGCATGCTGTGAGTCCGTTCTCTGCGCCCAGCTTTTGCTTGGTGGCATTCTCGAACTCTTCAAGATAGACTTTTACGTAGTCAAGGGCAAGGCTTGCTCCGCATATCATGGTCATGTCATCTCCACCCAGTACTACAGGACGGAATGGGAAGATGCTTGACTCTTGTGTATAATCTTCTGCGGTATATACTTTTTTGAAGGCGGCTCGGGCTGCCTGGCAGGTAGCCTGGTTCAGCTTTTCTGAGAAGTCTTTCAGCTTTTCCATGGAGCTGCTGAATTTGGACAGAATCTGTCCCAGACCATTACCATCAGCATGAATGATGGCTACCCAGTCATTCTTGCCTGTGAGATCCTCGATGTTCAAGGCGATGTTCTTAGGAGAGAGATTCTTGATATGGAAACTCTTTTCTGCCAAGCTGATGGTTGCCTTGCCTCCGACGGAAAGGTTGCGTTTCTTTAGTGTTCCTTCATCCAGATACTCCTGGCTTTCCTGTGTGATGGCAGGAAGTCCTGTGGTTCTTGAACGTTCTACGCCCATGAAACCTACGGTCATGCTTCTGGCTGGTTTGTTGCGTTGGATCTTCAGCTTTTTCTCCAGCAGGTCCATGCAGGAAGCGAAGTGAGTCTTGAGTTCTTCCTCCGTTACCTTTACCACAGCCTGGCTGATGGTGATGCCAGGAGCTGCCAGCATCACGGTCTTAGGAAACTCCAGGACGGTTTTCTCGCATTCCTGGAGATCATCATAGACACATTTGATGTTGCCGGCTGCATTGATGATACGGGTAGCTCCTTGCAGGTAGTTGGATTCAAAGAGGGTGGTGCATATCTTTTCTACCAGCTCGCTGCCGCCGACGATGTCTTTGAGTGAGTTGGTTGAGAAGATAAAACCCTGGATACCCTGTATGGAGGCTCCATATATGTATTTGTTTTTCTCCATGTTATTTTGTTTTTACGGTTGTGGGTGTAAAAGTATAAAAAAAAGATGGTAAAAACTATTTTTTCTTCAAGAAAATGTTATTTATCGGATATTTTTTTGTATTTTCGCCAAAAAAATAAGAAATGGAAGCAACTAACATAGCCATCTTGAGATTTAAGGAAACCTTGAGCTCTACTGAACTCAGGTGTTTTCGGGGTGCCATCGTGGAATTGGCAGGCAGGGAAAATCCCTGTTTTCACAATCATGAGGCAAATGGATTGAGATATGGATATCCCCTGGTACAGTACAAGGTAATTGATAATCATGTTTGTCTGATTGGAATAGCGGATGCAGCCATGGCAGTGATGGCTCTGGTGGGAAAGTTTCCTATAAGTCTCATGATTGGAAAGAAGGAGATGGAGTTTCATGTACAGGATTGTACGCTCACTCCTTATTTTCCCAAAATAGATGATGCCCCGAAGCTTTATCATCTGAGCAGTTATATCGGTCTTACTGATGAAAACTTCAAGAAATACCATTCCATGCTGGCTCTTACGGACAAGGTGATTTTTCTGGAGAAGGTCATCACAGGAAACATCCTTTCCTTTCTGAAGGGCATCGGCTATCATGCCGATGAGCAGATTGAATGTGCCATCACGGAGATGAAGGAGACAAGGGAACAGAGCTACAAGCATGTGAAGTTTGATACTTTTGATCTGATGTTTGTCAGCAACATGGAACTGCCAGATGGCATTGCTCTGGGAAAAAGCGGAAGTGTGGGCTTTGGTACGCTTTCCAGAAGGGAACTTCCAGAGAAATTTAAAAACTTTAATCAATAATATTATGTCAAAGGTACTTATATCATTCATCGGTACAGGGCCTCTGGTGAACAAGGGGGCACAGGGAGAGGAGAAGTCTGCCCGAGAATATCGTAGGGCTTCCTATCATCTGGGTGAAGAGAACCTGGGTGAATACTCTTTCATGGCAGCTGCATTGTATGAAACTCAGAATATAGACAAGGTCATTTTGATCGGTACTGCCCATTGCATGTGGGAAGAGGTATATCGCTATTTTCAGGAGAAGAACGGCGGTGTGATCGATGAGGATGTGTATTGTGAGATAGCAGAGCATTGTGAAGCTGCCACCAGCAAGAGTGATCTGTTTATTCCGCATGTCAAGGAGATAGAGGCAGCTATTGGAAAGGATGCACATCTGGCATTGATAAGATATGGTGTGAATGAGGAGGAAATCAATGAGAACATCAACATCATCCTGCAGTTGAACAAGTTGCTCTCCACGGGTGATGAACTCATAGTCGATGTCACCCATTCTTTCCGTTCATTGCCTATTACCATCATGAACCTGCTTCTTTATCTGAAGAATGTCAGCAGCAAGAATATCAAGATTTCTCATATATATTATAGCATGATTGAGATGAACAAGGAGTATGGTTATGCTCCGATTGTGGATCTGAAGAAAATCCTCAAGCTCAATGACTGGATTGTGGGAGCCATGGCCTTCAAGCAGTATGGCAATGCCTATCAGATTGCAGGTCTGCTTCAGCAGGAGGACACGGATGTGACCAATCGTTTGAAGCATTTCTCGGATGTGATGAATCTCAACCATCTATATGCTATCTCTCAGGAGACCCAGTCTTTGAGAGCTTTGATGAAAAAGGATTTTGATTCTATGCTTCCTGAAATGATCGTGAAGCCGGTGGTGAAGGATTTTCTGAATAACTTCAAGGGTACAGAGCAGAATCCTGCGCTTTTTCAGTATCAGCTGGCCCAGTGGCAGTTCAAGCACATGAACTATGCGGCAGCCTTGATTTCCTTGCAGGAGAGCATCCTTTCCTATGCATGTCAGACCGCAAATCACGATCCTTTTGATAAGGATGAACGACAGAGTATCAAGGATGTGATTTGCAGTGACAAGGAATTCATACCATTTGAGCTGAGAGGTGTTTATTTCGAGATTACCAAAAACCGAAATGTCGTGGCTCATGCCCTGGAGAGTAATTTCTCGTCGGGCAAGATTATTGAAAGTTTAAGAACATCGCTTATTACGGCGGGAAAATATATTAAGTAATAAAGGGGATTATGGGAAAGAATATTATGACATATCAGAAGCGCTTGAATCTCATAGATGAATGTCTGCGCAGGTTTGACCATCCGATGAATATCAAGGAAATTCAGAAATACTGTAATCAGAGGCTGAACAGGAAATTCACGGATCGTACTTATCGATATGATCTTGAAAAAATTGAAATGGAGAATGAGATAAGTTATCGTGTGACCGTTATTAATGGTTTTCAGTGCTTTACGTATGCTGACGAGAGCTTTTCTATTAATAACAATGCTGTTGTCAACCAGGTTGATTTATGCAATTTCCGTAAGATAAAAGAAGCATTGGGTGATTTTCTAGGATTGGGCTTAGAGTCTTCTTTAACTACCATGACTGATGAAATCAACAAGTTTCTTGGCTATGATGAGCAGCAGCGTCCTGTTATTTCTTTTGAGAAGGTTGTACTGGAGTCTCATGGTAAAATTAAGCCTCATGATTTGCTGGAGCCTTTGCTCAAGGCTATCATACAGCATCAGACCATGGATAAAAATATGAGGTTCCAGGAAGAGGTAAGCGTGAGTGGACCGTGTTCCCTCAGTTCCTCAAGCAGTATAATCAGCGCTGGTATCTCATTGCCACCAGGCACAGAGATGAGGTAGAGGGAAAGCTCTACAATCTGGCTTTGGATAGAATTCGCAAGATGGAGGCTAATCAGCATATTCCTTACAAGGAGTGTGGTATTGATTTTTCTGACTTCTTTGAGGATGTTGTAGGTGTAACAAAACCGGATGGTGCTGAGCCTATAGAGGTGAAGTTGCGAATTGACCGTGGTGAGTATCCTTACATAGAGAGTAAGCCTATTCATACTTCTCAGAAAATAGATTCTGAACACAAAGAAGACAAGGATTATGTTTACGTGTCTTTAACTGTTTATGACAACTTTGAGCTGAGAAGCAAAATCTTGTCATATGGAAGCAAGGTTACAGTCATGGAGCCAAAGAGTTTAAGAGACAAGATGGCTCATGATCTGAAGAAGTCTCTTGAAAATTATCAGAATTAAGCTTATATGGGTAGAAGAGTTTTTTTATCTGTCTTGGGAGTGGCTTTCTATGAGACCTGCCGATACAGAAAGGATGATTTCACGGGAAGTGAGACTCTTTTTGTACAGAAGAGTTTACTCGAATATCTACAGCAGCAGGAGAACTGGGGAGGAGAAAACGACCTGGTTCTTATGCTCCTGACGGATTTGGCACGGAAGAACAACTGGGACAAGAATCTGGAGACCCGTTTCTGTGCCAAGCTCCAGAAGGAAGTAGCGTATCAGGGATTGGAGAAGATATTGCTGGATATGAATCTCTCCTATCAGGATATAGCTATTCCGGATGGCAAGGACAGTGAGCAGATGTGGGAGATATTTGAGGTTATCTTTGATGAACTTCAGGAGGGTGACGAGCTGTATCTTGACATCACCAACAGTTTCCGTTATCTTCCTATGCTACTGGTTGTGCTTGTCAACTATGCCAAGTTGCTCAAGAATGTGAAGGTGAAGGCTATCTTTTATGGCAATTACGAGGCGCGTGACAAGGAGAGCAACATTGCACCTATCATGGATCTGCTTCCTCTTTCTGTTTTGCAGGACTGGACGTTGGCTGCTTCGGATTATCTGCGATATGGTCAGGTGCAGAAGCTCTATGAATTGTCGGAATCCTCACTTCTTCCAATCTTGAAGAATACAGAAATCCGCACTAAGGACACAGAGATGTTGCGTGCCTTTATCAGGAAGTTGAAGGAGATGGTGGAGGAACGAACCACCTGTCGTGGGTATGCCATTGTGGATAGCAAGAACGTGAGGAATCTCAAGCGCACTGCTGGTGGAATACAGAAAGTGACGATTGTTCAGCTCAGGCCTATCTTTGAGAAGATCAAGCAATCGTTGAATGATTTTGATGCCAAGGAGAATGTTCTGAACTGTATCAAGGCTGCCAAGTGGTGCTGTGCCAACAAGCTTTATCAGCAGGCTACTACCATGTTGGAAGAGGGCTTGGGTACTTTTCTGTGTTGTCATTATCAGCTTGACTATCGGAATAAGGTTTGTCGCGATGCAGTGTTCAGCTGCATTGCTATCAAAACACAGAATAAGAATACTGGTGGTCTGGAGACTACTAATGAGTTCGTTGCGAAAATCCTGGCAGATGATAGTGTTTGGGGGAACAAGGAATTTGTGACTATCTTGCAGCAGATTGTTGAATTACGCAACGACTACAATCATGCAGGATTCAAAGACAATCCTTTTTCTGCTCAGACGATCATTGGTAGGGTAGAGCAGCTATTGGATGGTATTGAGGATGTCTTGTCTGAGATATAGGATTTGGTAGCATCATTTTAAATGGCTTTAGGGGCTGTTTAAAGTGGTGCTTTTGTTTTGTGGGGTATTGGAATGGTTGATGTTTGTGAAGAGGTGTTAATACCAAGAGCATATTTACTTAAATATTTAAGAAAAATTGGCTTGCATATCTCGAAAAATAGTCGTACCTTTGCACTCGCTAAGAAAAAGTTAATTTTCAGTTAAGGAAAGTGAAGAATTGTTTAGTTGAGTTCTTTAACTTATTGATAATCAGAATAGTCTTATAAGGTCGAGTACGAGACCATCGTCCACTACAACAAGGATTAAGACCTTTAGACAGGAATTTCAACCTCGGAATAAAAACCTGTACGAGACCATCGTCCACTACAACAAGGATTAAGACATAGTTTGACAACATCATTTTCCAATTTGGATTTAAGTACGAGACCATCGTCCACTACAACAAGGATTAAGACAATTATATCATCATCTATACAATCTATAGCTATGAAAGTACGAGACCATCGTCCACTACAACAAGGATTAAGACCATTCGCCATCACTGCGATAACAGCCTTAGTCGCTGGGTACGAGACCATCGTCCACTACAACAAGGATTAAGACATTTAGGAGGTTAATAACAAACTAGTTCACGACTAGGTACGAGACCATCGTCCACTACAACAAGGATTAAGACTAATCATTTTGTTAAGTGTGTAATTAATTAAAGTGAGTACGAGACCATCGTCCACTACAACAAGGATTAAGACAT
>ERZ1023706.209-NODE-209-length-12772-cov-20.216010_pt1 | contig 12772 bp, 9 predicted proteins | sample MGYA00380351_ERZ1023706 | MGnify/ENA primary metagenome ERZ1023706 (study PRJEB33179, sample SAMN07449038) | human gut metagenome | biome: Human-gut; feature: Human associated habitat; material: Faeces | host: Homo sapiens | place: India:Kasaragod | collected...
GGAAAATACCAGCCACCTTGTAACCCTTCACGGTTCCCATCGCATGACCTTCCATGTAGAGATCCTGGTGTATCATGTCGAGTGTAGAACCATTGAGCTTGGTTATCTTATTCTTGTTGGATGAGATACTGAGCGTCGTATTGTAGGTGAAATCCTTGGTGCGAACTACATCACCTCCGATAGAGAACTCAAAACCATTATTGGTGAGGTCGAGGATATTGCTGTAGAATGTACCGATACCAAACTCCAAGGCAATAGGAGCTGGAGCTAAGGCGCCATCTGTCTTACGGTGATAGATGTCAAAGCTACCATTCAGTCTGCCATTGAAGAAGGAGAAGTCAACACCGGCATTATACTCAGTGGTCATCTCCCACTTGATATCCTTATTAGGATAAGTAGTGGCTAAGGTAATGGCGCTCTGTCCACCGTAGATATTGGAATTGAAATACTGGATGTAAGAGAAGTCGGATACGTTGGTAGAACCAGTCTTACCCCAGCTCAGACGGAGTTTCAGATCATCCACATCCTGTACCGATGCCATGAAAGGCTCCTGATTTACGCGCCAAGCCAAAGAAAGTGCAGGGAATGTACCACGCTTGTTGCCAGGACCAAACTTGGATGACTCATCTGAACGGAGACTGAAGTCGAGCAGATAACGTGAGAGGAAATCATAGCTCAAACGGCCATAGAGGGAATTGAGTCCACTCTTGGAATAAGTCTCCATAGGCTTGTTGACGGTAGTTGCAGAACTGGCATTGTTGAGCACATCGTCATTAGGGAATCCGCTGTAAGCCTGGTCGTGTTCCTTGCTCCAGTATCTGTCAGCACTGTAACCAGCCATCACGTCGAAACGATGGTCGTCAGTAATCTTGAATTTATAGTCAGCACGGAAGTTGATAGACGTATTCGTGTTGCGATAGTTAGCCTCTGCGAGCGTAGATGTTGGTTCCGTCCCTTGCTGTTCTGGCAAGGAAACCTTCGGAGAGAAATAGCTGTTGCTGAAGATGAAACGGGATATGTTGGCATCAGCATGGAGGGTAAGACCTTCGATAGGCTTGATGTCAATATAGGCATTTCCGGAGAACTGGTCGTTCTCATACTGGGTCTTTCTCTGGAGTTTTCCCACCGGACTTGCATCCATATAGCTACTTGCATATTCGCCAAACTTATCTACTCGTTTCAGGTTACCATCAGCATCACGCACTGCCATGTCAGGACGAGTCTTCCATGAGTCGTTATCATAGCCCAATGCAGGATCGTTGCTTCCGCTCTTGCGAGAAGAGTAGGTATAGTCGAGCACACCACCCACGGTGATATACTTATTGATTTCAGAATCCAAAGAGAGTCTGGCTCCATATCTTTCCATACGGTCGTTGATGAGCAGACCTTCCTGGTTCATACCGTTGAAGGAGAATGAATAGTTGGTCCTGTTGCTGCCGCCTCTGATGGCAACATTATACTGGTGAGTAGGCGCATTCTTGTTGATCACCTCCTTAGCCCAGTTGGTATTCGTCGTACCAAAGAGACTCTCATTGAGTCCGTTGTATGTATAGGCACCCGTTTCGGCATTATATCCGATGTTACCAAATTGGCTCAAATAGTCGGCTACACCATACATACCTACCATCGAACTGCCGTCATTCATGCCGTTTACCGTATTGCGCAGGATTTCGTCCTGTACATTCTTGTATTCAGCCGTGTTCAGCGGTTCATAATTCTTGATAGGATTGCTGAAAGAGAAGGTGTAGCCGAAGCTTACCTTGGTCTTTTCATTGCGCTTACCATTTTTCGTCTTGACAATGACCACACCGTTGGCACCACGAGAACCGTAGATGGCTGTGGCAGCAGCATCTTTCAGCACATCGATGCTTTCGATGTCGTTAGGAGAAATATTAATAAGCGGATTGATACCGGTATCCTCCATAAAAGTAGGCACACCGTCAATCACGAAAAGAGGCTGGTTGTTGTTGCCCTTACCTGATTTTGGATAAGGAGAAGTGATACCACGGATGTTCAACTTGAGAGTAGAACCCGGTTCACCATTGGAAGTTGTGGCCAACACACCCTTCACGGTACCTTGAAGAAGTCCGTCGATTGTAGGAGTCGTAGCAGCCAATTTGCTGATCTGCTCCTGGTTTACGGTAGAGATGGCACTGGTCACATCCTTGCGACTCTTGCTGCCATAACCAATTACTACGAGGTCGTCGAGAGCCACATGATCCAGTTCAAGCATCATGTTCTGTTCTTTCACACCCATGAATTCGATGGATTTCGTCTTGAAACCGATGCTCGAATACACGATTTTAGGATGAGACATGGAAGGGAATTCCAGGATATAATTGCCGTCAGCATCCGTGATGACGCCATAGCTGGTGCCTTCAATCTTGACGGTAACTCCTACCAGAGGATTTCCTTCGGAATCAATAACACGGCCTTTCACAAAGGTGTGACCTTTTTCTTGAACTTTTACAATACTCATCTCTTCGCCCATGCTTGCAGGTGGGGTAGCATGGACTGCTCCCACTGAAGCTGCTGCCATCAGGAGCAACAGGCTTTTTTCCTTCTTCATAATAACTATGTGTTAGTTGAACTTCATATTGATGTTGCAAATTTAATAAAAAACATTGATATACCTAACAATTTGCTAAAAAATTAACGTAAATCTGCATAAATATTTAAATTTCGGGGAAAATAAGCTGGAATAACAGCTAAAAAGACAAAAAAAGCCGGTTCTTATACACTTTAAAGAATCGGCTTATATTTATTCTCATTTGATTTTCTTCATCGGATGACGCTGAGTTAACGGAACATCTTTAATTTCCATCTGGCTTGGTAACATCCAGGTCTGTGGATGGATACCAGAGGAACTTATTGAAGTCATCAGGCTGGGCTGGATTGAAATCCTGCCAGTCTGGACGGAGATATTTCAGGAATGGCAGATGGAGCTGCTTCATTCCCATCACCACCATCTTGGCCACCTCATAGGCTCCGTATGGATTGAAGTGGGTATTATCCTCTAATGCCTTCGGCTGATTAGGATAAGTGTTGGCTGGATAGTGAACCAGCGATTTCTTACTGTTCTCATAGCCCAATGTCTCGAAGAATGTACGGGTCATATCATGAAGTTCGATGACAGGCACACCCTCTCTTTTTGCCACAGCTCTCATGGCATCAGGATAGTCGCCATGCGTTTCCTGTATTTTGCTGCGGGTATCTTTGTCAAAGAAACGGCGCTGGGTAGGAGTCACAAAGATGATGTTGCCACCCTTAGCGCGTACCTTATCTATATACTGCTTCAGATTGTAGGAGAAATTATACCAGGCTCCACTTCCTGGAGTCTTCTCTTTCTGGTCGTTGTGTCCGAACTCACAAATCACATAGTCGCCCTTCTTCATCATGGCCAATACTTTCTCCAGACGGTTGGAAGCTAAGAAGGAACCGGCTGTCAATCCGCTCTCTGCATGATTGGAAATAGCGACTTCCGGACCAAACCAGCGTGGAATCATCTGCCCCCAACTGGCGTATGGTTCATGAGCCTGATCCACTACGGTTGAGTTACCACAGAGGAAGATGGTTGTGGCAGTCGTGTCACACTCTATCTTCACCTGTTTTACGGCAGGAGCTGCACCATAGAAGTCAAGAGTCAGCTTGTCATCCCAGTCAGGTGTGCCCTTCTCACGAGGTTTGATACGTACGTTCATCTTATCAGAAATCTTAGGTGAACGCTTGTTGACGATAAACTGGACGGTCTGGAATTTACCCTTCTTGGTAGAGATTTCATCCACCATGAGTCTTCTGGCTTCAGCACGCACCACCGTCTTGGCTGCCTTTTTCTTGGAGCCGAGGACAACCGTCACCTTGTAGTTGCCATCAGGCACTTCCACAGCGTAACTTTTAGGATTTTGCTTACTCAGATCTACCTCGAAAGTCTGGGCTTTCACATTTGCGGACATCGCCAGCATCATCATACCGGCGAGTAGCCATTTCGTTTGTTTCTTCATTATATGTTTTAGTTATTTGTTAATTTGGCTACAAAAGTACAATATCTTTTTCAAAAACATTAGTTTTTCCGTTCATTTTTTGCATATTGTTCAGATATTACTTCGCCATATTGTAGGACTCGTCTTGACGATGCGGGAGAAGACTCGGGAGAAATAGGAAGCAGAAGAGAAACCGACATGATAAGCTACTTCTTCCAATGTGGCACCGGGATGAGCCAACATATAGACCTGTGCCTCCTTGATGCGCAAGGTGGTAATCCAGGTACTGAAGTTGACTGCATGTTTTCCGTTGATATAACGGGAAAGATAAACCTTATTGGTGCCCATTTCGGAAGCCAGACTGTCGATGGTCAACTGGGATGAGAGATACTTCTTATCATCCACCCATTGTTGCAAACGTGCTCCGAAGAGATTCTCATAATTCTCCAACTTGGAAGTTTCCTGTTCCTGGTTGGAATCGTTTTCTATTTCATCATTCATCACTGACGCTAAATTGAGCGTGCCATAATATGGGCGGTAATTGATGAAAGAGATGACGATATAGAGATTGACACTGACGATATACACCTGGTAGGCATAATTGAAATAGATTCCGAAGAAGAGAGTGAGATAGGCAAAGACACCCAAGAGGCACAGGAAGAAGAGGCTTTTCTTCGTCCAGAACATGAAGCGCTGCATATTATCATCGGAGAAGTAATTATCCAACTGTTCCCTTTTCTTCCTATAGATAAACTGGAAATGGAACATGTATCTTACCACGATGCTACAGAAAATCAGGGTGGAAACGATATACAGACAATAGGCATAAGGTGCAAAAGGCTCCAAAAGGGTAATCCAGGAAAAGGAAACCGTCAATATCCAACACCCAAAATCCTTCAGCATCCTCTTTTTATTGATATATTGCGAATCCAGCAACGAGGCAAACGAATAAGCAAAGCATATACATGTCAGGAAAAACAGGCTGATGTCCATACAGGCAATGATGGAATTGAGCGCCTCCCAATCTTGCGAGGAAAAGATTTCCAACCAAAGATACAGGTTGATGAACATAACAAAAAATGCTGATGCCAAGAAATATTTTGCCTTACGATAAGGGGCATAGTCTGCAGTATCCGGTACACTCAGGAACACCAGGATAATGCCTATCACCAGATAACTTGCATCGACACACTGAATCAGTTCTGCGAAATATTTTTCCAGTAACTCCATAATAAACAGCTTTTATTAAATCAATAAATTATCATCACTTACTTTTAGCACACTTTGATTCACATAGCAATCTGATTGCCATATGAACAGAGAGTATATATTACACGTACATAATCTACTAAAAGTCCTTAGATCTTGAGTATATTGAAGATCGTCATTAGGTTTTTATCACTTTTTGTTGAATCTATATGATGTTTATAGGCATAGTTTTTCAACTACCCTGCTTGCAAAAGTACAAAAAAATAAGTTATCTCCAAATTATTTAAGCAAAAAAAAGTGTTATCCCAGCAGAATTTCTGCCAAGATAACACATTTTTAATATATTTCACTGTTGAATAGTACGCTACATATACTTCTGATTACCAGTATCTGCTGTCAAATGGATCTGAGGAACCGGAAGGTAAGCCTGAAACATCGGTACTGCCGTAGGTTCTTGCAAAAGTACCGTATGCAGCTAAAGTTCCATCTGTAACGATTTCGCTTTTTCTCAATCAGGAATCAATCCAAAGAAAAATTTATGATCCTCAAAAGAAAGAACCGAAGAATGGCAAAGAAAGTCCTGATCATTGGCCCAAAACATGGATTATTCTCTAAAAGAGGTCTAATCATTTCCAAAGAAAACTCTGATTGCATTCGCAATATTTCTTTTGGCAATTTCAGGATTCATCGCTTCCTCTAAATCCATATTCTGAGGAGATACGGCAAGAACCTGATCAAAACCTGCATCAAGAAGCGCCTGTTTTTCGCTGACTCCTCCAGATACCAACCAGATTTGCTGGTCTGTCGTGGCTTTATTTTTCAAGACATGTTCCAAAATCCGCTGTGGCAACTTTCCCATCAAGGTCTGTCTGTCGCTATGACCTTCACCCGTTATCACGAGATCAGCATCCTGAATCATCTCATCAAAGCCGATTTCTCGCAACAGAAGTTCGGCTCCAGCAGAAATCTCTGCACCAAAATATTGCAGGAAAGCATAGCCTAATCCACCGGCAGCACCAGCACCAGGCACCTCACTCCTATCATAACCGAAATGCTTGGCACTCACCTCGGCAAACTTCCTTGCCCGGGCATCCAGCATTTCCACCATCTTCGGATCAGCACCCTTCTGAGGGGCAAAGACATGAGCCGCCCCGTTTTCGCCACAGAGCGGATTGGTAACATCCGAAGCCAGCACAAAACTGCATTCCTGGCGGATTTTCTTCCAGTCGTCGCCCATTGCCTTAAGCATTCCGATACCGCAATCGGAGGTAGCACTTCCGCCCAATCCCACGATAAAGTGGCGCACGCCCCGGCGATAAGCATTCATTATCATCTCGCCCACGCCCCAGGAAGTAGCCTTCATCGGGTTGCGCTGTTCTGGCTCAATCAAAGCCAGTCCAGCAGCCTGCGCAATCTCAATAATTGCCGTATCATTCACGATTCCATACTCAGCCTCTATCCATCTCATCAGCGCATCATGGGCATGAATGCTCACTCGCTCTCCTTTCATCGCCGAGAGAAAGGCATCGAGCATTCCCTCTCCTCCATCACTCATTTCGAGACAAATGATTTCGGGAGAAGCATCTTCCGCATTCCATACCTTTAATCCCGAAGCAATCGCCTCATTCACCTCCCTGCTCGTAAGGCAACCCTTATAAGAGTCGCAAGCAATTATTATTTTTTTCATGCTTAATCATCAATTATCAAACAACCCCAATTCTCCTTTTAACCTCATCACTTCCTTGTCAAAATCCGACAAGAACTCACGGTCTTGAATCACCCTGAACTTATCATATTCCTCATAAGCTTTCAACCGAGCTTCAAGAGCCGAAACCTTTCCCTTATCTATCAAAATTGGATAAGATGATAATTCAAGAAAACCATCCAAGAACTTGACCCATTGTTCCATAGTCGTTGGAATATGGCGTTTGGCACGATTGGCAGCTAAGTCGATATAAGCAGAAACAATACCATTCAATTCCTTCATCTGTTCTATATGCAAATAATTCTTTGCTATTGTCACATCCGATTTCAACACCTTACCATCGGGAGCTTGAGCCCAAGAAGTTAATCCCATGTGTTTCTTGGTTGCATCAGCAGAAGAATAAACGATTTCTGCTGCCGTCTTACCCGTTATTGCCCAATGCAACTTATTCTGTACCTTGGCATAAAACTCCTGCGTTGTAGTAGCATTCTTCTGATAATCGCAAGCCGTGGCATAAATATCTGTTATTTTTTGATAAGCCATACGCTCGGATGCTCGAATCTCCTGAATACGTTCCAGCAACTGGTCAAACTTCACCTGAACCTGCTTTCCACCTTGCTTAAAACGCTCATCATCTAACACGTAACCGTTTCGGATAAATTCGCTCAAGGTATTGGTTGCCCATTGACGAAAACGAGTTGCCTTGTAACTGTTCACACGATAGCCCACCGCAATAATCATATCCAGATTATATACATTCATTTCGTATTTCTTCCCATCATCCGCAGTTATCCAAGATTTTTGGATAACTGAATATTTATTGAGTTCTCCGCTGTTCAAGATTTCATTGATGTGATAGCTCACTGTTCGCACATCTACTTGAAAGATTTCTGCAATTCTCTTCTGTGTCGTCCAAACCGTATCTCCATCAAAGACTAATTCCACTCTCAGTTTTCCTTCCGAATCAGAGAAGAACACAATATCCGTATTGGTATAAGTATCAGCATTTTGTAATGAAGAAGATAAATTCTGCTTACCAGAAAAATACTCTAATGCAGGCAATGCATTCTCTTTCTTGGAACTGAGCGACATAGAAATAAGAAGGCAAGCATAACGGGAAAGATGGTAGGACTTCAGCTTTCTCTTTGCCTCACTACCAATAGTAACCATTTCGTTGACTTCAACGAAATGGTCTTCTACACTCTTATTGTTTTGTACACATAAGACCTTAGCCTTATCTATGATTTTGCTAAAATTACGATAATCTGCATAACCAATAACAGACGCCAATTCCCTAGCCGACCAATATTCTTGTCCAGCCTTATCCACCTGTCTGATACTATCAAATATCTTATTCATATCCTATTTATTTTATCATTCCCTAAAGCATCACCTATGAGGAATGACGCTTTCCCGCCCGCAAAATTAGCCATTATTCCTGAAACCACAAACCTTTTTGGGAAAAACTTTCAAAAACAGATGCTTCTGATAAGAGCTGATAGAAAAAAGAGGTTAAAACATTTGGCTATTAAAAAGATTCCTCGTATTTTTGCAGTAGATTTTTCGAAGGTTTTCTAAAGGTTAAAGGCTTATGTGCAATATACTGTTATCCAGCAAGTAGCAGCTCCGGGAAGGGGAAAAATGAGCTACTTGTTCCATGCATAATCCTCAAAAAAAATTGCAACTATGACACGACTAGGGAGCATCCAGACTGGAAAGATTCGTGGGTAGCAGAAACCGTTATCTCCACACTAATGAAAGAGAAAGACGAAGCTATCCTATTAAAGAACTGAGCCCACTTTAAAAAGTAAGGCCTGTTTAAAATGTTTATATTTCACGAAAATAATCTCTGCTTTATGCTGTTATCTGGAATATTTTTCGTATCTTTACACCATCAATTAAAAGAATGACTATGTTTAAAAAGACAGATCGAATCCTCAGTTAGATATATTCACGGCTCCCTCAATGCAGTTAGGAAGTCGGGCTTCAAAGAAGTATTCTGACCCCCAACGCATGGTATAACCAGTTCTATAGCCTTGTGACAACTAAGATTGACGAGGAGATATTCAAGCCTTTGTTCCCTGAAGGCAGGAAGAGCGGGCAAAGGAGTACTTGAAAGAGGATTCCTCCAAGACCGTTTACCGCTCTGACTCTGATACGCTTCAGAGCAATCTTGCCAGAATTGGTAATATGTTCCAATACCGTTTTCATACACGTAATGGCAAGACCCGATACAGGTGCTTGCTCAAACATCGTATGCATGCATATAGCAGATGTATGTGGATGAACCTCAGAAGGATGGTAATATTCCAGATTTCAACATTTCAAAGATCGATATTTGCCCTTTTCGGGCCTATCAGAGAAGCTTTCGGCTCTTTCATGGCAATTTCTCGAAAGATATTCACCAGCGGAGCCAATTGCTATGTTTCACTCAGCATGACCACACTAGTCATGCTGGATTCAAAATATGCCCCTTTTTAAAGTGAGCTCTTTTCTCTTAATTCGAACAGTATAACCCAAATTATAATGAAGTAAATATTCAAATACTTTCATTATAATTTAGGTTAAGCTTGAACCTATCCTTAAACATTGCTTGCTCTCTTTGTGGAATTTGCAATTGCTTGGCAAGAGCTTCCCAATTGCTCACGGCAGTTTGTACATCCTTGATGATGCCCTGGGCCACCTTTCGATTAATCATATAATCCTCACATGACTCCAACAGCACTTGAATGTCCGCCTTATTGGAAACGGCATTGATAAGCAAGCTTTGGTATAAATTGTTGGTTGGATTCATGTCGTATGCCGGGGAGAGCGTCCATCCTTTGGGTGTCAACAAGAATCCATGGTTGCGGAAATGATCGTCTGAGTTACCTATGCAAATATTGAAGGCGACCCTACGATAGAGCTCCCGTAAATTCGTCTCTACATCACAGCATCCTTGTAGAATGAAATCCACAATATCCAGATAACCGTAACCACCTTGTGCGTTGTCTCCATCTTTAAGTCCCAGCAAAGACATACAGGAGGCAAAATGGATTCTCCGGCCTTCATCCGTTCTGTCAAAACGCTTGGATAAGAGGGTATGATACTTACCCAATCCTCCCCACAAACGAGTCTCTGCCACATGGATACCAGCTTGTAGGGCCAGCAGATGAGAGAAATGCTCCCATAATCCTGCATCATAATCGTCATTCCGAGATGGGAATTTGGCGATGCAGAGCCTGCCTTCCTCATCCAATACGCCTGCCTTCGGTCTTGCGCCACCAAGTGATGTTCCTGGCTGTATCAGCTGGGCAATCCACTTCTTTTCAGGCATGACATCTTCCTCCTCACATTTTTCTATCTCTTGACTGGCATAAATAAGCTCTCGTATTTCCGTCAATGGTGGAATTTTTAGAGAAGGAGAAACATTGATGAACCCCCCGTCCTTTTCTTTCTTAAACCTGAAACCACCCATTCGGGAGAAATCATCAATACCCACCAAGTAATCGAAAGAAGACAGGTTACGTGGAGCCCTTTGCTCTTCCTCTGCTTGCAACTGCTCCCTCCTCTTGAGGAGAGTCCTTCCCCATCTATCAGGCAAAGCGTCGGCAAAACATCCAAAAATATCATTGCCAGGCAAGGTGTATTGCATGCCGGGATAGTTGTTGATGTCTTCCGAGAGTTTGATTCCTGCATGAAGGTTGAGCCAATCGTTGTCAAACTTGAAGGCATAACTATCCGAACCACGTAACTTTTCGTAACATAGTTCCCCTATAAACTCTGGCTCCTGCAGCCAGTTGAAATCTCCAAAAACGAACAGTTTCTCCATTCCTTATTCTTTTTTAGTTGCCCTTTGACGATTTTTCAACCCCAAGTCTTGCAAGGACCTGCCGAGTTTGTCATCCTTGGCAAGCAGCAGAATGTCATCGTCCAACTGTAGTGCATACAGCACTCGCAGGTAGATGCCTATTGACACTGTCGGCATCCCCTTTTCCACCTTGCATAAAGTTACCTCCGAGCATGTAGCCCTTTCAGCCACCTGTGCCATGCTTAGGTTTCGACGTAGCCTAGCCAACTTGATTTGCTCGCCAACGATAGCCATTTTTTGCAACAACTTCCTGGGAAGTTTGTTTGCCATTGTACTCTTAGACATACTTATATACTTAATTATAATGTGCAAATATATGAAAAATACTTCATTATAATATGGGTTAGCGTGAATAATTAGGAAAGATTAAGATTGCAATTACAATAACCAACTCATCCTAAGGTACCTGTTGCTTCTCGCCCGCTTTCAAAACAATGCGCTTGAAGGCTTTCAGGGTCTTGATCGGTCCCTCAGCATCATCCATTCTACGGATGTAAACCTGCGCCACTTCCGTTCCTTCCCTATTACCTTTATTAGATAAAGAGAAACTCAAGGAATAAGCCGAAGAATTCTTCACTTTTCTTAAATGTTATAATCTTTGTTCTTGTGATTGTTTTTAATCTCGGTGACAAAGTTACATCTTTTTTTGAAGCCACCGCACAAATTGGCAGCAAAGTTTAAATTATTTAGCTTATTATGTCAACTTTGTCATATATTAGCCGCTGGCACGCAAGTTGCTCAACATGAGAGTGAAAGCTGAAGCTAAAAGATGAAGAAGTTCGAAAGAACGACGAAGTCTTGAGGCAAAGGCAATCGAAAAGAAAAGATAAAAATAACATTATCAATAATAATAAATAACAAACAGAAATCCCGACGGAGCCGCAAGGAACCGAGAGGACGAGTAAAATAAAAATTGGAGGTTTTAATTATGTTGTTAGCACGTAGAAATAATAATTCAGATTGGTTGAGTAACATCTTTGATGATGTATTCTTTGATACAGAAGCAACACCACGTATGAATGCTACAGCTCCTGCCACTAATATCAAGGAGACAGATAAAGATTACATCATGGAGGTTGCAGCTCCTGGCTTGAAGAAGGAGTGGGTTCGTGTAAACATCGATAATGATGGCAATCTGAACATCGCCATCGAGAACAAGATGGAGCACAAGAATGAAGATAAGCACGAGCACTATCTGCGCCGTGAGTTCTCTTACAGCAACTACCAGCAGGCCTACACACTCCCTGAGGATGCCGACCGTGAGAAGATTTCAGCAAAGGTAGCTGATGGTGTTCTTGAGGTTCAGATTCCAAAACTTACTCCTAAGGAGGAGACAAAGGCTAACAAGAATATTGAAGTCAAATAACAATTTCGCATAAATGATTGAGGGCAGATTCCAAAGCAATTTGGAACCTGCCTTTTTTTGTGTTTATCAGAACATAAAAAACAACTACAGAAACTAAGCGAATAGCACCTACCTTATTATAGGTATTTTATGAAACCCCCTCTATATTTCATCACAAAATCTTGTAGATTAGAATATTAATATGTAATTTTGCAGACTGAAAGAAAATTCCAAACATCGTCTTTGTTTGAATTTCTGAAACTAAAAATGAAAAATAATGAAGAAAACAATTCCTGTAATAGGCATGGCTTGCAGCGTATGCTCTGCCAATGTAGAAAAGAAGCTGCAGTCGCTCGAAGGCATCAACTCCGCCTCGGTTTCCCTGGCGAGCCGAACTGCCCTGGTAGATTATGACCCCGACATTATCTCTCTGGAAGATATGAAACGGGAAATCAGCAACGCCGGATACGACCTCGTTATCGAAAACGACAGAAGCGTAGAGGAAATCAACCGCCGTGAGTTCACCCTCCTGCGCCGCCGAACCCTGGCTTCCTGGCTCTTCGCCATCCTGACCATGTGTTTCTCCATGGGCTGGATTTCCCATACAAGTTCCTTCGCCAACCAGATCTGTCTGCTCCTGGCACTCGCCAACCTGCTCTACTGCGGCAAACAGTTTTATGTTT
>ERZ1023706.218-NODE-218-length-12548-cov-18.923557_pt1 | contig 12548 bp, 5 predicted proteins | sample MGYA00380351_ERZ1023706 | MGnify/ENA primary metagenome ERZ1023706 (study PRJEB33179, sample SAMN07449038) | human gut metagenome | biome: Human-gut; feature: Human associated habitat; material: Faeces | host: Homo sapiens | place: India:Kasaragod | collected...
TCGGATTGTTGAAAGGACTGCGCAACCATCGCTATGAAGGTTGGTATGCCGGAGGCGGCATCACTGCCGGAAAACAATGGAATCTTTCTAAGCACTGGAATCTGGAGGCTTCGCTCGGATTGGGCTATATCCATACCAAATATGATAAATTCGAATGTGGTACTTGTGGTGAAAAACTCAAATCTGCCCATAAAAATTATGTGGGACCCACCAAGATGGCTCTTTCCCTGATTTATCTGATTCCAGGCAAGACTGAAGAAAAGCGTGAAATCGTTGCGCCTCTGATTATCGAGACTATTCAGCAGCCTAAACAGAATGCTCTGAAACCTGTTCTGCAGTTGCAGGCTGTCATTGCAGAAGCACCTAAGATTCGCCATTTAGATAAGCGGGCTTATATCGATTTCCCAGTGAACAAGATAGAGTTGCGTGCCGATTATCGTCGCAATCCTGAGCAGTTGGATAGTATCATCACTACCATCAATGCTCTGAAGGCAGACAAGAACCTGCAGGTGATGGCCATCAACATTCATGGATTTGCTTCGCCAGAGGGTTCGTATCAGCATAACGACTATTTGGCAAAGAATCGTGCCCGTGCTCTTACGGAGTATGTGCGCAAGATGGTAGAGTTGCCTGACAGCATCTTTAAAGTATCATCTACCGCTGAGGATTGGGACGGCTTGCGTGAGTATATCCAGGCAAGCGATTTGGAGAAGAAGGAGGTGCTCCTGGCTATAGCACAGGATGAGACCCTGAGCCCTGATGCCCGTGATGTGAAGCTGAAGAAGCTATATCCGGAGCAGTACCGCATCTTGCTTACCAACTGTTATCCGGCTCTACGTCATAGCGACTACCACATTACTTATAAGATTAAGCCATTTGATGTGGAGGAGGCAAAGGAGATTATGAAGACCAAGCCTCAGCAGTTGTCGCTCAACGAGTTGTTCATGGTGGCTCAGACCTACGAGGTAGGTTCCAAGGAGTTCAACAAGGTAATGGAGTTGGCAGTCCGCATGTATCCAACGGATGAAACGGCAAACCTGAATGCTGCTATTATTCGTCTGAACAACGGAGATGCCGATGCTGCCAAGCCATATTTGGATAGAGCAGGCGATACCAAAGAAGCCGATGCCGCAAGAAAGGCGTATGAAATGATGAAGATTCAATAGAACGGAACTGTAGTGATAAGTAAAAATAGATGTAAAAGATAAACGATTATTACGATTAAGTAATCAATATTGATTAATAGGTAAAGATAATTATAAGTAAAATTAAAACTATAGAATTATGAAGAAAATTACGATGCTTTCATCAGTGCTGGCTTCAGCACTGATGCTGACGGTTGCATCCTGCTCTAGCGAAGATGTTGCTGGCGTCGATGCACAGAATGGTAAGGGGACTACTTCTTTCCTTGCCGTGAATATCGAGAACGTGGGTTCTGCTCCTGCATCTCGTAGTTATCAACAGGGTGATGGTACTTATGAGGATGGCACTGAGGCTGAGAGTAAGATCAACAATGTGCGTTTCTATTTTTTTAATGGTGATGGTACTCCATATCTGTTGGTTAATAAAAATTCAGAGAAGCAACCTGTTAACTTTTTGGATCAAACTGTAGAGACGGATGGCAATGATCATGACCATACTGCCGAAACAAAAACCAAGGCTGTGCTTGTATTAAACGGTGAGACTAAAGCTGTTCCTGCCTCTGTTATTGCAGTGATCAATCCTGAAGTGTTGGATAATACAACCCTGCAGAGTGGTACTATGACCCTTTCTGAACTCCGAACATCAGCAACAGGTTCGAAGTTTTATGATAAGACCAATGGTTTTGTCATGTCTAATTCTGTGTACGAAAGTGCGGGACAGGACGTTTGCTCTACACCTGTAGCAAACAGCGTTTTTGCAACATCTGAAGATGCTATGAAAAACCCTGTAGATATCTATGTAGAGCGAGTTAATGCTAAGGTGAATGCGAAGATTGATGCAGATTATCAACGTACTGGGGAAACCGAGAAGGCATGGACTAAAAATGCAGATGGTAAGTACCAGATTGAGGTTGGCAGTATTGATGTTACCACTTATGCAGATAATACCAATGCAGCTCCAACAAAAAACACATATCCTGTATATGCAGTAGTTCAGGGTTGGCAGTTGGCTGATGCTGATGGTAAGGCAGAGGTTTGTAAGCAGATCAAGACTTCATGGTATGCTGGAGAATTAGGTATATCTCCTTGGACAACTTCTGATTACCATCGTTGTTTCTGGTCTAAGTCAGTGCCTTTTACTTCGGGTGCTCAGGGAGGAGCTAATCATCCTGTTAATCCTAAGTTTACGGATATTACGCAGTCTTTATCTGGTGAATTCTCAGCTGAACCTGTTTATACATTGCCAAATACACCAGATCAGGTGGTTACAAATCCAACAACAAGTTTGAATACTTTGACAAAACTGATTGTTGCAGCCAAACTAGTCTATAAGGATAAAAATGGTAATTATAACCCTGCGCAAGTATGTCAGTATAGAGGTTTGACCTATCTCGGTGAGGATGCTGTTAAAAAACAGATTGTTGGTGGTTTTGCAAAATACTTCAAAAAGACTGCAACTGGCTATCAGTCAATAGAGGCTTCTGACATTACTTTCAAGACGGTTCCGGGTTCTTCTGAAGTGAAGGATTATGAGGTTGTAGCAACACTGGCTAGCAACGTAGGCGAACTTTATGTAAAGGACGGAGAAACAACATATAAAACTGTATCGAAAGACGATGTCAATGCTGCCCTTGCAAAGGAGGAGGCTCAGGTTCGTTCTACGGAAGGTGCTACCTATTATTATACCCCTATCAAGCATCTAGGTACAGCTGGTTCGTTAGGCGAGTATGGTATCGTGCGCAACCATTCTTATCAGGTAACCATTCAGAACATCAAGGGTTTTGGTACTCCTGTCTATGATCCTGACAAGGAAATCGACCCAATGATACCAAGCGATGAAAATACTTATCTTGCAGCAAGTATCAAGGTTCTCTCTTGGCGCGTGGTATCCTCTAAGGTAGATTTGGATCAGACAAAGTAATTTATTCATATTCAATATAATGAAGAAGATTATAAATGATATCAAAGAGAAGGTAAGGCTGATGATGCTCTTTTGCTGCACCATACTCGGCTTGCTGCTCGCATCCTGTGATTATTGGCACGATAGCTATGAGGGATGTGAGGAACTGCTGAAGACTCATCTGAAGGTGCAGTTCATCTACGATATGAATATGAAGTTTGCCGACGCTTTCCCTCATGAGGTGAAGAACGTCACACTTTATGCTTTCGACCAGCAGGGAAAATTGGCTTATGTCAAGACCGAGGCTGCCGAGAAGATTATCGCCGAAGAGGGCATGAACATCGACGACCTGACTCCTGGTGTCTATGATCTTCTCGTTTGGGCACAGGGCGAAGAGCGTTATGCTGGCTCCTATACTTTTGGGCAGGCAAGCGTAGGCTCTTCAGCCTGTGATGTGCTCAAAGCTACGGTGAATCGTGCCGATAAGGGAATCATCGACCATGATCTGACTCCTCTTTTCCATGGACAGTTGGCAAAAGCCGATTTCACCAAGATGGAGAAAGGTGGAACAAGAACCGTCAAGGTTTCGCTTACCAAGAACACCAATCATTTCAAGGTGGTTTTGCAAAACCTGTCGGGAGCAAATCTTAATGCCGATGACTTCATCTTCCAGATTACCGATAACAATGGTAAGATGGATTACGACAACAGTTTGATGGAGGATGAGATGCTTACCTATCATGCTTGGTCAGCTTACTCCGGTACTGCCGGTGTCAGTTCAGGTACCAGCGAGCAGACATCTGTGGCATGTGCCATTGCTGAGCTGACAACCAACCGGTTGGTAAAGGGACATGACATGCGCCTGCGTGTATATAATAAAGCAACGGGTGCAAGCATCATCAATATTCCATTGATAGACTATGCCTTGATGGTGAAAGGCAATTATAACAAGAGTATGAGCGACCAGGAATATCTGGATCGACAGGATTCCTACGACCTTGTATTCTTCATCGGCGAAAACCATAAGTGGCAGTCTGCCTCAGTCATCATCAACTCGTGGAGAGTGGTGCTGAGCAAGGCCGATATGTAATAAGTAGAAGTTAAAAAATAGAAGTTAGGAGTTTTTCTGATTATAATATTGAATCATGATGTATGAGATGAAAGGAATAAGATATGCTGAGGGACTGTTCAGATTTCTCTTGGCTACTGCTATGGCTTGGCTAGGCTGTATTGCTTTGGTCTCATGCGACCAGGGAGATACAGGGGCAGAGAATACCGAAGCCCATATCACGCTTACCCTTTGCCTGAAAGGTACGGATACTGATAACTATACAAGAATAGGACAGTCGGGGGGAAAGCAGATTGCTTCAAGAAGTGAAGACGACGAGACTGATGAACCGGGAACGGAGATGGAAAACAGTATCGACTTTAGCAGATTCCACGTCGTTTTCTATGATGCAAATCATCGTATGGCTGGAATCCTGCAAAACATGGTGCTCATTCATGTGGGCGGTAATATCTACCGGTTGACAGGCTCTTTGCCAGTGAGCAATAAGGTACTTGTGGGCAATCATTTTGTAGGAAAAATGGTGGTTTATGCCAATTTCGATATGAGTTCGGAAGACTTGCAGAAAGACTACAACCATACGGATATCGCCAAGAAGTCGTTTGATTACGAAGCAAATCCTAAGTATCTGCCCATGTGGGGCGTCCAGAATGTTAACTTTACACTTGCTGCCGGTAAGCGTCAGGATATCTCGAATATCGACCTGCTGAGGGCGGTAGCCAAGGTAAAGGTGAATCTGAGTAACGATATGAAGAATAATGGATGGAGCATATATAGTATGCAACTCTTCAACTATAATAATAAGGGCTATTGTATGCCTGGTAAATATACAAATTGTGAACAGACGGCATCGCTTACTCACGAGGAGTTTGAGCACTTTTTCAATTCCAGACAAACCAGTGGTATCACGATGACAGATGATGTTCCTATCTATCTGCCTGAATATCAGAATAATGGTCAGAAAGATGCGGATAAATGTGTCATCAAGTTGAAATTGGCTAGAAATGGAACCGTTGAATCGGATAAGGAATATACCCTGCGCTTCATTGATTATACAGACCAAGGAACGGAAGGTACAACCATCAATGATATCGTGCGCGACCATTATTATACCTTCGAGGTATATAAGGGCAGCAACGGTCAGAATCTGGTGAAGCTGACGGTGAGGAAATGGAACGTTCGAGATCACGAAGAGATTGTGATGTAATTGTGAATTATAAAACGAGAAAATAATAAATAGAAAAAGCCTTAGGCTTTTCAAAATATAAATATGGCAAAGAAGATATACTATTATATATGTATTTGGGCAGTATGCTTGCTGGCGGCTTGTTCTGCTAGCGATGATGCAACTTCCTTTCCCGGTCAGGCTGATGCCGAGAACCGGGTAGGGGTGACGTTGCAGCTGTCTGCCTTATCTTCCCAGACTTCGCAGTCTTCCCGGTCTTCTCAGACCAGGGCGGCTTGGGAGACGGATACCGAAGCTTTGCCTGGAGAAATGATGAAAAGCTGGTTTGTGGTGGTGGTACAGAATGGAATGATAGAGAAGATTATCACTTCCGATTTGAAATCTCTGGGTGTTACTGAGGTAGAGAAAGACCAGGTCTTTGTGGAGCTGAATAAGGGCGAGACAACCTTCTATTCTTTTGCCAATATCAAGCCTGAAGAGATCGGTTTGGATGCCAGCACATCTGTTGGACAACCGCTGCCAGCTGATTTTGATGAAAAGACTTATCAGATGGATGGCAACTGTCAACTCTTCCATCAGTTGATGACACCTGACTTTCAGAACGGTTATCCGATGAGTAATAAGCAGGTGGTGAATATAACTGATAATCAGCAAGCCATCAATCTGGAGGTTATCCGTATGATGGCTAAGGTACAGCTTTCTATTACCAATGCCACCGATCATGCCATTGTCTTGAAGACCATCACCCTTTCGGATGTCACCCTGAACGGTAATCCGAATATCAAGCTTTTGCCAAATGTGGATTCTAATAACCAATTGCAAGTGAATCTGGCAAATTCGGCAAAGAAAGGAACCATCACGCTGAGGGCTGCCGAAAACAATGGTATAACCATAGAGGCTAGAGCTAAGCAAACGGCTTGTTTCTACATGAACGAGAGTTTGGTAGATAAGGGCACAGATGGTGGCAACCGGTATTTTATCCTTTCGCTTACTACGGTAGATGCGGCTACGGGCACTACCAGTAACCATCGTTATGCCATGCTATCATGGAATGAAATCCGGCGCAATGATTATCTGAAGATTCCTATCAAGCTGGAGGATTATCAGATTAAATGGACGGTGGAGGCATTCTCGCCAATCGGTGTGTTGCCGAAGGTAACGGATGATGGCGAAAAACTTTCGCTTGACTTCGGTTATTATGGAGAGTTTCATATCAAGCCCGAGGTCATCAAGTTGAGCCGTACTGGTTCTCAGACCCTGTCAGTGAGTGAATGGCAGATGGGAACGGATGCAACAGGTTCTGATGGCTGGAAGCTGCAGGAGCAGAATCCGAAGGGAGAAGATGGTGTAAACATCTTCGATGCTTCGCCTTCTTGGATACCATCCGCTTATCGTCTGGAAGGAGAAATGGGCAACCGTACCGGTTCTGCCATCTATACAATGAAGATTAAGGTGAAGGAACGGAATGGCTTGGCTACGTATCCTATCATCTCCCGCAAGGTTCGCTTTACCATGAAGCAAGTGGACCTGACCCGGGCAGGAAAGAATACAGAAAAAATAGTATTAAATACAAAGACTTTTGGCTATGAAGGAAAATAGCTTATTTTCTAAATACATTTGGTCCATCCTGGGCATCATCTACTTGACGCCTGGGGTGATTTGTGCCCAAACCTTTAAGCATTATGAAGGTATCGCCAATAAAACCGGCGATTACGAGGTGATTGATGCTTCAACAGACTGTCTTCGCCAGAAGACGCATGTGTATGATTATTATATCGCTATCCCTAGTGGCGGTTCCAAGGAATTGTCTTTGCCATTTTCCGGCTATTCGGGCGATGGTGCAGATTTGGAACCTAGAGGATATTTCAGATGGTATAATTACGATACAGATAAGGCTTCTGCTCAGTTGGAGACATATTCTAATTCTTTCAGAAGCAAGTTGAATAGTATGCAGGATTCCCGTGGCGTAAATAAAGGTTTGGTTGCCTATAATCTTACATCCAAACCAAATCGCAAATTGGTGGGCGTAATATACACCCGTCCCTCTGATACTTCCTGGACTGGGGAGACCATAGCCTGCGATGTGAGCAGATATGTGGATGGCTGCAATGGTACCTTTACCCATGAGCCAACTCTTTCTATCCGATATATCTTCCATATCATGCCGGCAGAAAAGATGGCGGATGATATCAAGCAGAAACTTCTGGAAACAGGAAAAGCCAGGGATTATTCTTATGAAGACGGAAAGGGCGTTTCGGCAGGATTGAAGGATGCCTCTGCCTCTATGACACTCCGCCTCAACCAGAATGATGCGTCAAACTATTATTTCCATCCAATGAATAATATCAATACGCATCATGTCTTTGCAGAGGATGAGGCACATCAGATTAAGGAGTCGGATTTCAGTTCTCAGGTTGTTCAGGCAAGTTACGTGCAATGGCGTGTCTATAATTCTGAAAGAACCCAATGGATATATTATACTCATTCTAGTAGTACTGGTGTTACGCCCCGTTTCTTTGATTTAAGCCTGGAAAAATTGAATGGTGCGGGTATTAGCGCATGGCGTGACCTGGACAATAAAGGAGTTAGCAATAAGCAGACCTTTAAGTATGGCGACCGCATTTATGTGGTGGCGCTAGCCGCTTCCAGCGGCGGACAGATGTGCCCTATCGCTAATTTCACCTGTCAGATATTCAACCAGTACCCGATGACTACGGACGAACTGAAGACGGCAAATCAGAATACCCGTTTGAATTCCTATCTAGACGATCATTATCGCTCTGTCAATACCGTCTCTTTTGATAATGATGATGATGAACAGACCCTTCTGGCTCCTACAAGCCCGGATGATAACCAAGACCGCTTGCCTTCTAAATGGAGCAGGCGAAGCTATGGCTTTGTCTATCGTGAATTGATGAATTTCGCTCCGGCAGGCAATATGTATGTAAATCCTAAGCATTCACCGCTGCATGGAGACTATGGACTTTATAAATCTGCGAATGTAAAAGGAAAGTCTGGAGATGGGCAAACTGGAACTGATGGTTACCTGTGGTGGCCTTCTGTCCAGCTTTACGATCGTACTTACGAAAATTCGAATGGGGCTCAATACGGTCATTTCCTCTATATCGATGCTGCTGATGAGAGCCGTCAGATTGCCGAGGCAGATTTCAGTGCTGATCTCTGTGTAGGTTCGCAGGTTATCTTCAGCGCAGCCATTGCCGATATGACCACTGGTTCACAACGTCCGCAGCTGATGTTCAAGCTCTATGGTGTGAATTATGATGAGAACAATCAGGAGACGGAGCGCAGATTGCTGCACTCCTTCTCATCCGGTAATTTTTCGGGAAACCGTGAAGGAACTGATGATGGTACTAATGTTGGTAAATGGTATCAGGTTTACGGAAAAATGGTGCTGCAGAAGGAGAGCGGTGTGAATAGCTTTACCGACTTCAAACTCGTGGTAGATAATATGTGTAAATCTACTCAAGGTGCCGACTATGCCTTCGATGATCTCCGCATCTATACCAAGGCTTCCAAGGTGGATGTTATCCAGAGCTCGCCTATCTGTCCTGATAAGAACACAAATGAAGATTCTTCGGTTTCTACCACCATCCTCCTTAAATTGAGGGCTTTGCAGGAAACTATGGCGGCGCTTGCCGACAATACAGAAAAGAAACTCTACTTCCGCTTTGTAGATGCAGATGGGAATCCGGTGACGAATGTAAACTATGGCACGGCAGAAAATCCTAACTACCAGTGGGGAACCACCACTATATATAATTATGTGGATAAGAGCCGACAGGTGGATGGGAAGCCGATGTATGAGAAAATCAACGATGAATGGAACGTGGTGCTTGCCAACAGATACTTCAATCTGCAGTCGAACCAGACTTACTATGTAAGTTTCGCCTTCGAGGATGAGGTGGTAGAGGATAAGAACCAGCTTTCGTGGGGAAAGCCTTCGGATGTATGTTCTCTCTACAGCGAGAATTTCCAGATGGTGCAGCAGAAGGTGCTGGTTACCGATGCCAACGGAAGCATCACCACCACCGTCACCATTCCCTGCGATGACAACGCTATCCCGGAATATAACATCAAGGCGCAGTTGCAGACCGTAGACCAGAACAATGGCGGCAGCATCCAGCTGAATGGTGTGCTTTATAATTGGTTTGTGGATGATGCTAAGATTCCGATATTGGAAAACAGTGCCGAGTTCAGTAACATCCCGCTGAGTGTGGGCGATCATACCATCCGTGTGGTTCCTACCAAAACATCTGGCACCATCACCCAGGGTGGAGTAGATTATCAGATTTGTCTGGATGAGATGTCGTTCAAGCTTCGTGTCGTGAAGAACGGACCGCAGTTGGATCTGGGAGTTCCCGGCGTGGTATATCCTAACAATTATGTTCGCACGGTTCGCATCGGTTTGCCGCAGGTGGCTCTGCTGGCAGAACAGGAAGCCAAGGGCAAGGGTGGATACTTCTGTATTCCAGTTAGCGGCAAGAACTTTGTGGCAGATAATTCCACCCATCTCTATTTCGTGAAGGCTGCCGGAAAAGATCATCTGGATGAGTCGCAATATACAAAGGTGATGTATCTTTCGGATACCAACGACCCTGCCTATAAGAACAGGATAGGGGAGGGCCTGACGCTGGCTACGCTTCAGGATAATTACATCGAGCGTAATACCAGCCAGCTGAAGCTGAAGTTTACGCAGCAGTCGGGGGATGCATCTTCTGCGTCAATGGATGTGCAGTTGCATGAGGGATACTGGTATGAAGGTGTATTGATATTCCGTGAAGATGGCCACAATGGAACCACGGTTCTCTGCTCGGGCGAGGTATACATCCGCTTTGCGGTGGTACCGGAATACGTTACATGGAATCCTACTGCTAACAGCAGAATGAGTGCGGCATGGAACAATGATGACAACTGGCGCCGTTCTGTACGTAGTGAACTTTATAAAAAGGAGAACCAATATACGGATTATCAGGGTGGCGGATACGTACCGATGAAGTTTACCAAGGTAACGATTCCTAATCTGAGCGGTTTGTATTTCCCATCTTTGGGATACATTGCTTATCAGAAATCCACGGGCATCGCTACCAAACTGAGCAATGCTAAGGGCGATGCGGCTACCACGAACATCCAGTATGATATGCTTGCCAAATGGGATGCCAATATCGAAAGCCACGGGTTGAATGCCGAAGGCAATCTGGAGTGTGAACCCTTCTATGGCAACACCTGCGACCAGATTTACTTCAAGCCGGGAGGCGAACTGCTCAACCAGTGTTATCTGATATACAACAAGGCGTGGGTAGAGAAGGAGATGAAACCCAACACCTGGTATGCCCTCACTTCTCCTTTGCAGGATACCTATGCGGGCGACATCTATGTGCCGGCTGCATCGGGCAGACAGGAGTCGGAGGCGTTCGAGCCTATCTTGTTCTCATCATCGGTAAACAATCGTGTAACCAGTCCTGTTTATCAGCGCAGCTGGGATGATGCTTTTGCCAAGGAAGTAACCTTGGGCGGCAGCTACGATGCCTACGACTATGCCGGCACCGGCATCACATTCGAGAATCAGAGCCTCAATGCGCTTTCAGCCCACTGGAGCCACGTATATAATCAGGTGGATAGGAAATATCTTCCATTAGAGGGCGTAGCCATCAAGATGGGAGATAAATATACGGTAGGTGATGCTGGTACTTCGGCCAGTGCATCAGATATGTTGCTTCGTTTGCCGAAGGCGGATACGCAATATATCTATGCTGAGGCTTTGCAGCAGCAGAATTCTCTATCTGCTTCTGTGGATAAGCAGAATGCCCATCGCCTGGTAGTGAATGCCGATGCTCAGGAGAATGCTTTGGGCAAGATGAATTATAAGCTGGTGCAGTTGCAGGATGGCAACAATTATTATCTGGTGGGCAATCCTTATATGGCTACGCTCAGCATGTATAAGTTCCTGAAGGCAAATCCGTCGCTACAGTCCAGCTTCTATGTCTATGAGAATGGTGTGTTGAAACTCTATGATAAGTTGGATATGTCAACCACCACGTATGAGTCGAAGAACGACGTGAAGATTTCGCCGATGCAGTCGTTCTTTGTCCGTCTGAAAGATGGACAGAGTGCTGAGCAGCTTAACTTTACGTCGGCGATGACGGTAGATAGAGAAGTGTTTGGCGGTGTGAAGACGGCATCGGATGAGGGGCAGGGTGAGGCCAACATCGCTTTAACCCTCACTGCAGCATCTGCATCGGGTTATCGCAGCCGTTCGAGGATTGTTCTTGATGCATCAGCTTCGGAAGATTATGATGATGCTGAGGATGCCCAGCTGCTCTATGATGCCCAGCTGAAGGAAGTTCCGGTGGTTTATACGGTGGCGGGAGATGAGGCCGTGGCGCTGAATTCCCTGCCGAATGTGGATTGGTTGCCGCTGGGAGTAGTAGGGGCTTCTTCCGTAGAGTTGAAGATAGAAGGCGTCAATCGTCTTTCTTCACCTCTTTACCTCTATGATGCTGCCACCCGGAAGTATCAGGAGATAAAGGATGGCGAGGAAGTGAAGGTGCAGGCAAACGAGCACGGCAGATACTTCCTGACCCAGACTCGCAGTACCACTGGCATTGAAAATGCCGAGATGGGCGAGAGTGACGTGAAGATCTATTCTCCTGCCAGGGGATTGATAGTAGTATCCAAGGTGAGTGCTCCTCTATTAAATAAGGTGGAGGTTTATACCCTTGATGGAAGACTGGTGGCTACGAGAAAGGCTGAAGGTGCAGCATCTGTCAGCATTCCTGTAGTCTCCACGGCTTCTCCTCAGGAAGTATATATTATTAAGGTATCTATGCAGGATACCCAAGCTACAATAACCAGAAAGCTTTCTCTCCGTTGAGAGAAAGCTTTCTGGTGTTAAACTGAGGAAAAAGAAAAATCCCATCGTTCTTGCGAGCGATGGGATTTTTGTTCTGTTAAGCAATGTGTCTGCTTTACGCTGATTACTTACGAAGACCGAGGGCCTTGATGATAGCACGATAGCGATTGATGTCGCGATCATACAAGTAATCGAGCAATGCACGACGCTTTCCTACAAGCTGTGTCAACGCACGTGTTGTAGTATAATCTTTACGGTTCTTCTTAACGTGCTCCGTCAAATGAGCAATACGGTATGGGCTACGCAGAAGATAGAGTGTGAGATGGGTAGGGTAGGTAAGTCTGTGGATGGTGAATACCATGATCGTATTATTGATATTGACA
>ERZ1023706.220-NODE-220-length-12512-cov-109.548527_pt1 | contig 12512 bp, 10 predicted proteins | sample MGYA00380351_ERZ1023706 | MGnify/ENA primary metagenome ERZ1023706 (study PRJEB33179, sample SAMN07449038) | human gut metagenome | biome: Human-gut; feature: Human associated habitat; material: Faeces | host: Homo sapiens | place: India:Kasaragod | collected...
TCTGTCTCCCTTGCTTCCTCTACATTTTGTATTACAGCATCCACGGCTACAAGATTCGTTCATAGTATCGTTTCTTGTCAGCTGAGATGATAAAAAAAGGTGTATCCCGCTTGCCCGATATGTTGGGCAAGAAGGATACACCTTATTATATTATACTATTCCGAAAGATTTGATTAGTTAATCTTTGGAGCAGTTGCATCAGCATTATAGTCGGTCTCGTTCAGAGGAACGCCCCATGTCCACTTGTTACCATCCTCTGGGTTGATTGTGATAGCAACAGACTGATGTGCATTACCACCTTCTGCAAATGACTTGCGGACAACAGCCTTGTTCCAACGCTTGAAGTCGCTCCACTCGAAGCCCTCACCCCAAAGCTCAAGACAACGATAGTCCTGAATCTCTGAAAGAAGCTCCTCGCCAGTCTTTGTGCAGGTATATTCTGGGTTACGACCAGAAGTAGCATTCAGTTCAACCAATGCAGCCTGAGCCTCTGCAGTCTTGCCCAGGAAGTAATTTGCCTCAGCCTCAATCAATACCATCTCGCTAGAGCGGATGAATGGCACATAGCTGATACCTGGCTGGCCAGTTACAAAGAACTTCAAATTGGCATCCAAGTAATAGAAACCTGCCTGATAAGGTGCATTTAATCCTTTTACTGCATGGGCCTTTACGATGGAATCTGCCTGTGCATAGATATTATCATCCGCCATACCGAGAATGCCAAATGTATAGTAATACTTAGACTCCTTAGAGAGGTCAAGGTCTGGGAACTTATCCTCTGTCAGGAAGTTCTGCTTACGGGCATCATTGTTTGGAATACGTGAAATCAACTCATGACCGATAGTACCAGCACCTGTTGCATTACCATCAGCAGTTGCATAGTAGCCATTACAAGCATCCTGTGTACCAAAAGACCAATACCAGTTGTTTTCTGCATCACCACCATAACTACCCATAATCCACTCAGATGTTGGCTCACAGAAACCAGCCTTATAATCAGCATTGCTCATCAATGGATAACCCTGCTTAGCAAGCTTAGCCTGATCAAGAGCAGTCTGGTAATCCTGGCGGAACAAAGCTGCACGTGCATAAACAGCATGAGCAACGTTTGCATTAGGAATCCAAACCTCAGAAGCAGGACGGTCGATGCCACTTTCGCCAAACAAGGTAATCGCTTCCTGGCAATCCTTGTAAATCTGATCTACGGTTTCTGCCAATGTTGCAAATGGAGCATCTCCTGTAGATTCATCAAGACGAAGAACCACGCCCTGTGAAGCACCATTGTTACTGTCCTGCCAACGATAGCAGTAGTAGTGAATCAACTTCTCGTAGCTGTAAGCACGGAAAGCCAAGGCAGAAGCCTTGATAAACTTCTTGTCAGAGTCGCTTCCAGCTGCTGCATCAATATGAGCAATGATAGTGTTAGCCTGACCAATGAGCTGGTAATAATAATACCAAGCATATCCATCATATATTGTGCTTGTTCTATTATGGAATGTCTGATTATGGATTGGTGCCCAACCAGAAGCATAGTAGTTGTAGTTGTAATTCTGGCTAGGCAAGTTCTCATAGAGACGCATGATGGCATTCTCGCCAGCAAAACCCTGAGAAAAGGCATAATGCTGAGTAGTCTGGCAACGAGCGATACCATTCAATGCCTTATAAGCCATATCTGTTGTAGCAACAGCTGCCTCGGAACCAACAGAATCCGTTGGCTTTGTATCTAGATAATCGCTGCCACAAGATGTCAGCAAGGTTGCGGAAGCCAAAAGGGCGCAACCGAATATCTTATTTATATAATTTTTCATCTTTATATTCTGTTTAAAACGATAACTCGCACTAAATTGGACTTTGATTGAAAATCAAGAAGTTGGGCGTTTGCCTATATTATATAGGTAACAATATGGAAACGAGCGACCTTCTGCTCGTTTCTGTATTTTGCAATATGCAAAGAACGCCTTAATTCGGGGACAAAGATACGATATTTTTCTAAATATCCAATGATTTACAAGAGGAATTTTATGGAAATTAGAACTTTTGCGTAAAATCTGATGCTTACCAACACAATATGCATCCAAAAACAAACAGCAGGTATTCGGACATAGACTATCCAAATACCTGCTGCCACAACGTTCTGTTGCTGACGATGATTCTCACATCGGCTTTCATATACTTTTGCAGTATAGGAGTATTTTGTCCCTTTGTACTCACTGTGGCTATAGCCATAAAATAGTTACCATCTTCCCTATGTATGAGCTTGGCATTATGGCTTATGATGTTGCAGTTATAAGATGCATTGTCGTTGCCCTCGAAAGAAACATGAGCTGTCCTTGGCTCATCGAAAAGATGCAAATACTTATATGGTACAAACACTTGCACTATTCTTTGATTGATGACCTCACCATTAGCCTCTATGGATATAGGATAAGGTATCTTGTAGAAAGCAACTGCGAGGGCGAGGACTATTATCGTAATGACAACCGTTCCCAAGCTGACGAGGCGAGGAGGAACCTTGCCTATCACGTTCCTCACCTTCTCGCTTCTCAACTCGATATTATCTGATTCTCTTTCTTTCTGTTCCATATCAAAAGTATTTTTAGTTTCCCAATTCCAACTGATTCTTCACAAGGTTATAGTATGCCCCTCGCTTGGCGGTCAAAGACTCATGGTTGCCTACCTCAACCACCTTTCCATGGTCGATGACCACGATTTGGTCGGCATTCTTCACCGTGCTTAGGCGATGAGCCACAATCACAACAGTCTTACCCTTATAGAATTTATCCAAGTTCTCCACAATGCTTCTCTCATTGTTGGCATCGAGCGAGTTGGTTGCCTCGTCAAGGAAGATGTAGTCAGGATTCTTATACACCGCCCTCGCTATCAAGATGCGTTGTTTCTGTCCCTGGCTCAGTCCCACGCCATCACGTCCAATCTTGGTGTTGAACTTCAGAGGCAAAGCCATCACGTAATCCTTGATGCAAGCTATCTCGGCAGCTTTCAACAACCGTTCCTTATCTATATCGCCATCATCAACAGCAATATTTCTTGCGATACTCTCCGAGAAGATAACACCATCCTGCATGACAACACCACATTGTCTGCGCCACCACTTTTTGTTGAGTTTGTTGATGTCAGTATTTCCAATGTTGATTTTTCCCTCCAAGACAGGATAGTAACCAAGCATCAAACGGATGAGGGTGGTCTTTCCACTGCCAGATGCACCAACGATGGCTGTTACCTTACCTTGCGGAATGTGAATGCTCACATCGTCTATGGTTTTGCGCAAAGCATGTGGGTCGTACTTGAACATGATGTTCTTGATGTCAATGCCCTCATTCTTATCTTCAATAGAAGTTAGCAAGCCTTCCTTTCCATTCTCATCATCCATCTGGTGAATCTCGTTGATTCGCTCCAAGCTAATCTTCACATCTTGCAGAGAATAGAAGAAGTTCATCAGTTGCTCCACTGGTGAGTTGAGTTGTCCGATGATGTATTGTACGGCAAGCATCATACCGAGTGTCATTTGTCCATGAATCACGGCTGTTGCAGCCACTACCGTGATGATGATGTTCTTCACCTCATTGATGAAGATGCTTCCTGCCTCCTGAGTTTGTTGGAGCTTGAGCGATTTCATCTGCACACCGAACAAGTCTGCTTGCGTGTCCTCCCATTCCCATCTTCTACGCTGCTCACAATCCTGCAACTTGATTTCCTGCATGGAGGTGATAAATTCGTAGGTCTTGTTGTTGTTGATGGCTTGTTGCTCGAACAGTTCATAGTCGAGCACCTTTCTCCGCTTCAAGAACAATGTCATCCAGCCTCCATAGAGGATGCTTCCCAACAGAAAGATGGCAAACACCAACTTGTTGTAGAAGAACAGCACTACGGAGAACACCACGAAGGTGAGCATGGCAAAGGTGATGTTGAGCGTCTGCTGCGTGAGGAAGTTGTTCACACGGCTATGGTCGTTCATTCTCTGCATCAAGTCGCCCATGAGTTTCGTATCAAAGAAAGACATTGGCAATTTCAAAAGCTTAATGAAGAAGTTGCTCACTAGCGAAATGTTGATGCGCAGCGAAATGTGAAGCAGCAACCACCTACGGATAAAGTCGATAGCCGTTCGGCTGATAGTGAGAATCAACTGCCCCAACAGGATAAGCCAAACAAACCCTATGTTTTGATTCTTGATGCCAACATCAACTATAGATTGGGTAAGGAAAGGCAAAACAAGTAGCAAAAGGCTTCCAATCACTAATCCCAAGATGATTTGTCCGAAATACTTGCGGTATTTCTTCACATACCCAAAGAGAAACCGAAAAGATCTTTTTTCTTTGACATTCTCTTCGCACTCCATATTATAGGTAAAGAATGCAGGAGTTGTTTCCAGAAACATAGCAATGCCCTTGTCTTCACCATTGGAACTGGTGCTTATCCAATGTTGCTTGAACTCATTTAAGCTATAAGTTACCAATCCTTTTCCAGGGTCAGCCACATAGAATTTCTTTTTCCTTTTAACCTTATATAGGACAACGAAATGATTTTGATTCCAATAAAGGATGCATGGTAGTGGTTCATTACTTAGCATATCAGTAGTTGCTCTCGCACATACAGTATGCAGCCCAAGAGTATTTGCAGCCTCATTGATACCTAGCAGAGAAACCCCTTCAGTTGTGGCAAAACAAAGTTTCGACAGAGTGTCCACCGTATACTCTCTGCCTAAATATTTACATATCATTTGCAAGCAAGCTACGCCACATTGCATGGAGTCATGTTGCTTATAAAACAGAAGACTCATTTCTCAATATATGATACAAGGTAACATTTATAAATGCAGCTTTTCTTATTCGGCTAGATGTTCATTGGAAACATTTATCCTATAAGACACTATCTGACAACCTCAATTGGTTAGAATCTTACTTTCCAAATATGCCATATATTATTTGTCCCACAGGTAGTCCTATTCCTATTTTCTTCTTTCCATGTCCTACATTTATGTATGGCGTAACAATTGGTTCCATTTCATAATGGTTTTTGGGTCCCATTCGTTCAACGACTTGTCCTCCCATCTGTATTCCAAAATGCTCTGATGGGTTATAGTTAATATAACCGCCAAACCTAGAAACTTCATAATAGCCAAGCATAGAGGGTGTCATAAAATCCCCATTTGGCATTAATGGCATAACATTATTACCATAGTAATATGCAAATGCTGTAAATGAAAACGGAGACGAAAGTTGATAAGTTAATTGCCCGAAGATACCTAACTGTCTAAGCAAACTGTTATAATAACCATATTTGTTTACTATACCAGATACTTGAAAATGTAGTTTTTCTTTTCTGAAAGAAAATCCTAACACCCCCTCTTCTTTATTCATCATACCAGGATATGCAGTAACTGCAACCATCCCTGACAATGTCATGTCATGACCTTGATATATTATTCCCTGTTCGGCAGACGAACTACTATATATAGGGATTCTACAATAAGATAATAATACTAATGGATGAATTGGGGCTATGGACCACAACTTTGGACTATAGGTATTAATACTATAATTGTTATAGAGACTATCTATCTGTTCATTATGGAATTCTTGAGTAGGAATATTATTCTCTCGCATCAAAATGATTTTTCTATCTTCCGACTGTGCATGACAACTAATTGCTACAAAAAAAGTAAAAATAATTTCTATATATCTCATAATTAAACGATTTACAAGTGAAAAATATTCTATTTGCCCGTTCCAAAGCGTGATGTGTCAATGCTATAATCCTTAGGCTTAAAGCCATTGAAACGCCAAATAAAAGTCAGCTTAAGATTACTAGTCATATCAAATACCTTCATTTTGTAATCTTGCCCTTTGTCGTTGATGGTCATTGTTGGTGACCACTGATTAAATATATCATCGACTTTCAAATCAAGTTCACAGCAAAGCTTTCTACCGAATAGCCATTTAGCTCCCGCATCAGCCTTCCACATACTTGACATGTTTGCAATCCCTTGTAATGAAGGTGATATGTATGAGAAATCTACGCTCAATGAAATGGGACTATTTTTGCTAAATTTTAAAGAACTATTAAACTTGCCATAGAAAATCCATTTATCGTTATCGAAACTTATATCATGGAAATGGCTTGCTTTTTCTCTCTGATTAAAAAAATTGGCAGTGGTTGTTACATTCCAAACATCCCCAATATTGAATGGGCAGTGTAGATTGATACCTACCAAACGTTTGTAATTCATATTTATAGTCTGGTAGATTAGATTCTGCGTATTCGGAGACTGGTATGGCAACCAAACTGTTGCTTTGTCATCATATTGGAAATACAGCGTAGCTACATATTTCTGTTTAAAAATGTAATTAAACTGTGTAGAATAGTTGACATATGGCAGGAGAGATGTATTTCCTATGGACACAATATAATTGTTTATATAATTTGTTCCACCATGAAGTTCCCAATATAATGGATATATACGTTGTGAACTAAGATTGACTTGGAATATACTTTTGGGATTCTTGTGATATGTAACACCAAGTTGCGGAATAAAGCTCCAGTTGTTCTGATAATTATTGTGGCAAAATTCACCTTTGCTCGAAATATTGAATGACAGTCCCCAATCAAAAGAACGCTCCGTGCCAACATATACACTGACTACATCTTCATTTAGTGTGTTCTTGAATTTACCCATTTCTACAGATTGATATACCTGTAAACTATGGTCAATTGAGCGCTGGTATTCAACGCCATAATTTAGTTTCCATTTTTTCAACAGATGCTCTTGGTCCACATAAAGATGAAAGCGATTAATAATCTGACTATTTGTCGAATTTAACAAGTCTGTAAAATTTTGAGAAAGGAATTGTTCCCTATTTTCATTATAATAGGTATAATCACCTCCGACTGTCATACCAATAGGAGTTTCGTATCTTAATGCTATGTTGTGATAATTTATTGGTGACTCAAAATTGTAGTTATTGTTAAAGCGACCAAGGGAGCCTACATATAAACTTCTTATTTTTGAATCAGATACAATTTGCCCATTATAGGTCAATTTTAATGATTTCCACCCCATTGATGTGTATATAGTATTCGCCCAGTTATTTCCAATTCGGTGCATATCATCTTCTATCATTGTATATGTTCCGTTAAGTAGATGGTTAGAAAATGTATGTTCGTGTCCCCAAGATTTAGTTCTTGACAGACCATAATTAAGGTCAAATGTCCAATCCTTAATGGCATATGTAGCAGACAAAGCTCCACCATAAGAACAATAATGAGCCTGATTATAACCTGTGCGAAGTTGCCCTTGTAATCCATCAAGTGGCTTTGGTGAATTTAAAACAACATTAATAACTGCTCCATTGACATGATACTTTGCAGGAGCAGAATACATAATTTCAACATTCTTTAAACGGTCAACAGGTGTTGTATAGAGCAACTGATAAAGATTTTGCAATGGCATATTTGTCAATTCTCCGTTAACAATAATTGTGACATTAGACGCTCCTGTCAGCCAAATCATGCCATTATTATTTGTGACACCAGGCATATATCCAAGAGCCTCCAATATATTGCTTACAGGTTTATCTTTGACAATTTCAGTTAAGTTCACAACTAAAATGCCATTTTCATCTTTTATATGAGGCTTATTGCTTTTGATGATAATCTCATTAAGTTGTTGAGTTGGTATTGTATCACAGTTGTTACTTGCACACATTTTAATACCAACAAAAACTAATATTAAAAGAAATAACAAACGAAGATGTCTCATATTACCATTTAAATAGATACAAGAATAGCCCTGTCATAACTTTAAACTGCAGTGAGTTTAATATGCAAAATGGCCGAGACTATTCTTGTCGTTTTGTTTAACCATTCTTATACCTTTTTTAAATATAGAAAGAACCGTGTACCCCGGGTTCCCCTTTGTAAGGTGCAGGAGCAACAATACTATGCTTATTAGTTTGGACATCATTGGTGAATGGCTTAACGGTCTGTCCACCTTTAAGTGAAGCAGCTTCTTGGGCAAGAATATCCAACTCCTGCACCGAAATTTTCTTAATTTCTTTCATACCTAAATTATTTTATTCGTATTTATTATGCTTACGCATTCTTCTCTGAAAATGCTATAATAAAGAAGCCCTTGACTATATAGGGCAGTTATTGTATCTTTAATATCTGTTTCCGAAGTTGCTTTAAAATGTTCTAAAATTTCTGTTATTGACCGAACTTTTTCATTACAAAACATCAATATTTTCCAATGAATACCGTTCCTTTCAAAAGATAAAGTATTAACCTCTATGTTATCTCGTCTCTCTTGATAAATTATTGTATTATTTGATAACACAATCAACTTGTATGAGAAGGTATGCACATCAAAAAAATGGTCTGTTGCAACAAAATTATTCCAAAGTGGATTTTGATATTTCCTTACCAATTGATAGATTTTAAATTCATCGTCATGACGAACATACCCCTTAGGTAGTCGTTCCATTACAGGGTCATAATACATTTCGTTCGTCTTTCCGTTTGAACATATTTCCTTATAATAGCGTGACATTTCATTAACAGCTAGCATAGACACATTATGCTTGATGTTGCCTACACTTTTGTAAAACCTCATAAAATACAGATTATCAATACTTTCTAGTATATCTGCATCTGTTTCGTCTAATAAACCTCTTAGTACATTTAATCCTACTACGTTAATGTCATACTCAATTGCCCATTTAATGAACAAAAGATTGCTAGCAAAACTATTTTTCTTGTTAATCTTTACAAGTATATTGTCACTGACGGATTCGTATCCTATTTGAACATAAACGAAACCAGCCAAGGCCATTTCTTTTACTTCCGTCTTGGAAATACCTCTTGTAATAATTTCTGCCAAATTAATCTTAAAATTAGGATAATCTTGCTTTAAACCAGATAACAAGGTTAATAGGTTATGAAAACGAGAATAATCATTGCCAATAACATCATTATCAAGAAATGAAAAATTGAACACATTATATTTGGATATCAAAAAACGAATTTCGCTTATGATATCTTCTGGCGATTTTACTCGATAACGATAACCTTGATTCAAGAAACAAAATTTGCATCTATTCCAATGACATCCACGACTGCTTTCAATTGTTAAATTTATTTTATCCCTCGTTCCCTTATATACATTGAAATAATCATCGAAATCACTATTGAAGCAGTCATTTAGTGAAGGATAACTCTCAATACGTTGAAGTGACAATTCGATATTGTTATTTTTTACACGATATGCCATATGAGGAACAATCGCAGGATTATCCAAATTAAATGCCAATTTCACAAGACTAATTTCTCCTTCTCCCCATAATGCAAAATCAAATTGAGGAAAATTTTGGAGAAAAGCTTTTGCCAGATTTGGATTACCAATTCCTCCAATAGCAATCTTACAGTTTGGGTAAAGAATCTTTATTTCTTTTGCTAAAATTGAAGCAGGAATCCATTGAAAAAGATTCATAGAAAATCCCATCATAAAAGGAGTCTCTTGTAACTCAGAGCTTAAGACTTCCTTAATACGATTTTTCAATAATGACACAGCATCCCTTATATGCTTTTTAAAATCAAAAGAAGAACTAAAATAGTGTGGATTTAATGATTTTAAAATAATCTCTTGTTTTAACAAAGCATCCTTATCATTTTTCTCTATTGCGATGTAGGCATAAAATACTCCTAAATAATCAACTTCTGATATTTTGTCCATTGAAGACTCTCGCAAATAAAATCTTATAATATCCTCAAAGAGAATATTCCAATATAAGATTTTACAATTAAAGCCAGCTTTTTGTAATGCACCTTTCAGTACAGTCATGGCCGGTGAAGGCATGTCTGTACTAGCAGGAGGAAGCCAATTCAATACAATTTTTTTATTCATAATGCTATTGTTATTAACAAACAAATTAATGCCTATTATTTTACTAAAGTCTTTTTCCTATATGTTGCAATCTTTTAAAAAATGAACAACTATTACTTAAAGACTATTTCATAATGCAAATATAAGTATTTTTTCAGAGTTATCACATATTTTTTATGTTAAAGATTAATAAACATGCATATAAAAGGTGTTTTTCTAGAAATAGGCATAGAGAATGCTATTGCCTATTTCTATTATAAATTGTAGGTAGCTATTTCAATTTAATCTTTATTTTAGTAATGTTCAAAAAATAACTTGCGCAGAAAATTAACGATAGTAGTGTGCTATTCCTAAGAGTGTACGATAAAAATTGCACAAGATATTTTTTACATGTTACTTAGTGAAATCCTCGTAGGTTTTTATAAACAACGCTGTCTTTATATGTACCCATTTTTACCATTTCATAGTGACGAAGGATAGAATCCTCATAAAGAGCCACTCGATTTCGAACATCGTCAATAACATTTTCATCACGTTGCACAGAGAAATGCTTTTCTATGTAGCGAATATTCGGGTCGTCAGATGGCAATACCATTCGCAATGCTCGATACTTCAAGTCTGCCTCTTCCCAATCTTGATGCTCTCGCCATTGGGTGAGATTGCCCCAAATGGAGATAACAAGAGATAGAGCCAAGCCACCAATGAAAAGAAGAACAGACTTTGAAGTTGGCTCGAAGCGATGGGTAACAATCTTCTTCTGAGGTGCATTGCTTATGTTGTCAAGTCGCTCTTGCAGGTCTTTTGATGCAGCATCTTGCTCTTGCTTCAGCTGCTTAACCGTATCAAACAAGAGCTTGCTTCGCTGTTCTCTGTTACTTGTTTCTTTCTTGGTAAGGTCGGTAAAGATACAGATAGCCTCTCTTAATCTTGCCAATTTGTCAATAGACTCCCCTTCTTTTACAGCTATAGAAAGGATGGCTTTTTCAAGCTTGCATGTATCAACACTTACAGGGACAGGAATGCTTCCAGCCTCTGCATTCTTTGGTGAAGCAGAAAGTTCATCGACTTTCTGCTCCAATCTCTCAACTGTGCCGTATATGGCTTCCAATAGTTCTTCTTCATCTTTCTTTTGTTGTTTGAATGATTTGTAACTTGCATCAAAGGCTAAAGCCCTTTCTGCGTTTCTTCTTTTTCTTCTTGGCTGATTCATCCTCTGGGAAAGACTCAAAGGTCTGAGCGTTGGCAGGAGCAAAAAGTCCTATGGAAGAAATACCGTCCCAAGGGTCTTGACTGCTCTCCGATATGGATGGCTCCTGGTTGTTCTTGTGATTGCCTTGCTCGTATTGGTGAGCAGATTTGGCTCTTGCTGATAAAAGGTTCTCCGTTCCCTCTAATCTCGCATTCAGTTTGCCAAAGCTATAGTCTCGGCTAATCTGCGTACCCTTGAAGCTATATCCATCATTGCTGAAACGGATGCCTTGTACCTTGGTTCTCTCCTTGTCCTTATAGACAAGCTCCAAGCAAACACCTCGTTTTGCAAGTTCATTCTTGAACTTCTGCCAGCTATCTGCAACTTTTAAGGCATCTTTGACTGCATTGTGAATCTCATATTTCGCTCGCTCGGCATTGCGTAACTTGCGAGTATTAGTATTGCTCTTGTCCGTTCCGTAAGTAAATCCATACTTGGATTTAAGAGCCTTGGTCACCTGCTCATTACGTCTGTAATCATTCCTGTCTGATAAGAGTTTGCCCTCGTTATTGATGCGGTTATATACGATATGACAATGTGGATTGTCCGTGTTGTGATGCCTTACGATGATGAATTGAGTATCGGTGATGCACATCATCTGCATATATTCAAGGGCAATCTTAGTCATAAACTCATCCGTCAAACGTGGCTTGTCCTCTGGTTTGAAGCTCAATGCAATGTGTCCCACAGGCTTCTTAATCCTTGGATTTAGCTGTCTCTGTAGCTCGAAACTTTGCGTTATCTCGGCATTCGTGCCGAGTAACACACCATCTGAGGCGATGATTTTCGCCTCGTCCTTGCCTGTAACATAGCGGATGCAACCACCAAATGAGCTGCCCTTCTTTAGCTTGCCTATCATGTGGTATCCTCCTTTCTGCCCATACTGCTTGGCTTCGGTTTATAACTTGCTTGGCGATACTCGCCAAGGATTGCTTTCAATCTTCTCAACAAGTCCACCACATATACATGGGTTTCATGGAAACCTCTCTGATGCGACAGCTTGGTAAGTTGGTTGAGGTTGTTCGCCATGCCAATGAGATTCTTGGCGATGGCTACCGTCTCAGCGTTGTGTCCGCTGACCACCTCGCCGTTCAAGGCGGACTCACGGATGTACTCCGCCAACTTGCGGTTGGCTTTTCTCGCCCTCAGCCTCAGTGCCTCGTAGCTTGGCTTCGAGAACTTCACCGTGACAGACTTCGACAGCTTGTGAATCCTGCCTGTGGGCGGTCTTCCGCCCTTTTTCTTGTCCTGTTCATGTATGCTTGTCATTCTATACACTGTTTACAGTTGGTACACTCACTTTCTGCGACCGCCGGGAGCAAAAAATCTCCGCCCTCATGGTGGAGCGAGGCGTTTTGGGGTTCCCAA
>ERZ1023706.223-NODE-223-length-12440-cov-19.089625_pt1 | contig 12440 bp, 5 predicted proteins | sample MGYA00380351_ERZ1023706 | MGnify/ENA primary metagenome ERZ1023706 (study PRJEB33179, sample SAMN07449038) | human gut metagenome | biome: Human-gut; feature: Human associated habitat; material: Faeces | host: Homo sapiens | place: India:Kasaragod | collected...
TCGGATTGTTGAAAGGACTGCGCAACCATCGCTATGAAGGTTGGTATGCCGGAGGTGGTATCACAGCCGGTAAGCAATGGATTCTTTCTAAGCACTGGAATCTGGAGGCTTCGCTCGGTCTGGGTTATATCCATACCCAATACGATAAATTCGAATGTGGTACTTGTGGTGAAAAACTCAAATCTGCCCATAAGAATTATGTGGGACCCACCAAGGTGGCTCTTTCCCTCATTTATTTAATTCCGGGTAGGGCAGATGAAAAATGCTCAACAGATGCTCCTCAGATTATCGAGACCATTCTGCAGCCTAAGCAGAATGTGCTGAAACCGGTTCTTCAGTTGCAGGCTGTCGTTGCTGAGGCTCCAAAGATTCGTCATCTGGATAAGCGCGCCTATATCGACTTCCCGGTCAACAAGATTGAATTGCGTGCTGATTATCGTCGTAATCCAGCGCAGTTGGATAGCATCATCACTACCATTAAGGCATTGAAGGCAGATAAGAACCTGCAGGTGATGGGCATCAATATCCATGGTTTTGCTTCGCCGGAAGGTTCGTATAAGCATAATGAGTATCTGGCAAAGAATCGTGCCATCACCCTGACAGAATATGTCCGCAAGATGGTAGAGTTGCCTGACAGCATCTTCACGGTATCCTCTACAGCCGAAGACTGGGATGGATTGTGTGAATATATCAAATCAAGCAACTTGGAGAAAAAGAAGCAGCTTCTTGCGATAGCCCTGGATGAAAGGCTGGATCCAGATGCTCGTGATGCGAAGCTGAAGCTGTTATATCCTGCACAGTATCGCAATTTGCTCACCCTCTGCTATCCGGCTCTCCGCCATAGCGACTACCACATTACTTATAAGGTTAAGCCTTTTGATGTGGAAGAAGCAAGGGTAATCATGAAGACCAAGCCGCAGCTGTTGTCGCTCAACGAGCTGTTTATGGTGGCTCAGACCTATGAGGTAGGTTCCAAGGACTTCAATGAGGTGATGGAGCTGGCAGTCCGCATGTATCCAACGGATGAAACGGCAAACCTGAATGCTGCTATTATCCGTCTGAACAACGGAGATGCCGATGCTGCCAAGCCATATTTGGATAGAGCCGGCGATTCAAAGGAAGCCGATGCTGCAAGAAAGGCGTATGAAATGATGATGATGCAATAGAACGAAAAAGAAATTATAAGTAAAATTAAAACTATAGAATTATGAAGAAATTTACGATGCTTTCATCAGTGCTGGCTTCAGCACTGATGCTGACGGTTGCATCCTGCTCTAGCAGCGATGACATAACCGGAGGTAATGGTGGCGAGAATGCAGAAGGCTCAACTTCTTATCTTGTTATCAACTTGAATAGTGTGGGTAATGCTCCTGCTAGTCGTGCATATGAACAAGGTGGTGGTTCGTATGATGATGGAGAAACTTTAGAGAACCAAATCAAAACGGTTCGTTTCTATTTTTATAATGCAGATGGTACTGCCTATAAGTTGCAGAATACTGTAACAAATGGTGGTGATCAGAACTGGATAGACCAGACTATTACAACAACCGAAAAAGGAGATCCGGATGTTACAGTTTCAGGTAAGACTCAGGCCGTTTTGGTATTGAATGGTGAGAGTAATGTGTCACCTGCTTCAATGTTGGCCGTTGTTAACCCTGAAGTTGGAAGTTCTCAACTTGATGGAAATATGCTTAGCCGTTGGTCGAAAATGCGTACGGAATTGACAGGAAAAATTTTCCATGACGAAAACGGTTTTGTCATGACTAATTCTACTTATGAAGATGGTGGTAAAGATTTGTGTACAACTCTGTTGTCAGGTAGAACATATTCTACTAAAGAAAAAGCGCTCGATAATCCTGTTAATGTATATGTGGAGCGCATTAATGCAAAAGTCAAGGCTTCAATTGCTACAGATAATTCAAACTTTGAGAAAGTTGCTACTGATGTGACATTGGATGGTGTCAACTTTAATGGAAAATATAAAACAAAGGAAAAAGTTGGAGACCTTACTGTCACAAAGTCAGATGGTTCTACCGAGAATATTCCAGTTTTTGCATATATTGAGGCGTGGGGAGTTGCCGATGAGAATGATCAGGCAACTTATTATAAGCAGATTGATGTTCAGAATTGGACAGATGCGACACTTGGCTTTGATGGTACTGATACCCCTTGGTCTTCGCGAGATTACCATCGCTGCTTCTGGTCAAAGGGTATTGCTTTTGGTGGAGTTCCTGCACATCTTCCTAAAAATCATCCTTTCAGTGAATACACGGCAAACTTAGGAGATGCATTATATACATTGCCTAATACGCCAACAAATTATTTAGGAACAACTGGTAAAGCTTATGATAATCCGATGAAGAGTGAACTTACAAAGTTCTTGGTGACAGCACGTTTGGCTTATACTGATGCTTCTAGCAATATTTTGCCAGCAGAAGTCTGTACTTACAAGGGACAGAAGTTCTTGGGACAGGAGAATGTTAAAAAGGTTATTGCTGACGAACTCGGTACTTATTATAAGATGAAAACTACAACTGCAGGTACAACTTATGAGAAGATTGAACCAACTGATATTGAATTTTCAACTACTACAGAAGGTTCTCTCAAATTGCAGGACTATCAGGTTGTTGCTAATTTGAAGAACATAACAGAACTCTATCGTATGTCGGGCGGTTCTTATGTACCTGCAAATATGGCTGACGTAAAGAACGAATTACAGGCTGTTCCTGTAGAGATTCATAACGGAGGTAGAACATATTATTATACTCCAATCAAACACTTGGGCAAAAAAGGAAGTATTGCAGAATATGGTATAGTTCGTAACCACTCTTATCAGGTAGAACTCAATTCTATCAAGGGCTTTGGTACTCCTGTTTATGATCCAGATAAGGAAATTGATCCGGTTGTTCCAAGTGACGATTTGACGTATCTTGCTGCACGTATCAATGTACTTTCTTGGCGCGTTGTTCCATCTAAGGTAGATTTGGATGCAACAAAGTAAGTAATTTTACAGTTGCAGTATCATTTCTATCTATGATTGAAGAGTTAGAATATTAATAACAAAATAATAATGAAGAAGATTATAAATGATATCAAAGAGAAGGGAAGGCTGATGATGCTCTCTTGCTGCACCATCCTCGGTTTGCTGCTCAACTCTTGTAACTATTGGCACGATAGCTATGAGGGATGTGAGGAACTGCTGAAGACTCATCTGAAGGTGCAGTTCATCTACGATATGAATATGAAGTTTGCCGACGCTTTCCCTCATGAGGTGAAGAACGTCACACTTTATGCTTTCGACCAGCAGGGAAAATTGGCTTATGTCAAGACCGAGGCTGCCGAGAAGATTATCGCCGAAGAGGGCATGAACATCGACGACCTGACTCCTGGTGTCTATGATCTTCTCGTTTGGGCACAGGGCGAAGAGCGTTATGCTGGCTCCTATACTTTTGGGCAGGCAAGCGTAGGCTCTTCAGCCTGTGATGTGCTCAAAGCTACGGTGAATCGTGCCGATAAGGGAATCATCGACCATGATCTGACTCCTCTTTTCCATGGACAGTTGGCAAAAGCCGATTTCACCAAGATGGAGAAAGGTGGAACAAGAACCGTCAAGGTTTCGCTTACCAAGAACACCAATCATTTCAAGGTGGTTTTGCAAAACCTGTCGGGAGCAAATCTTAATGCCGATGACTTCATCTTCCAGATTACCGATAACAATGGTAAGATGGATTACGACAACAGTCTGATGGAGGACGAGATGCTTACCTATAACGCCTGGTCAGCTTACTCCGGTACTGCCGGTGTCAGTTCTGGTACCAGCGAGCAGACTTCTGTGGCGTGTGCCATCGCTGAGCTGACAACCAACCGATTGGTGAAAGGTCATGATATGCGTCTGCGTGTATATAGCAAAGCTACGGGTGCAAGCATTATCAATATACCATTGATAGATTATGCCCTGATGGTGAAAGGCAATTATAACAAGAGTATGAGCGATCAGGAATATCTGGATAGACAGGATTCCTACGACCTTGTATTCTTCATCGACGAAAATCACAAATGGCAGTCAGCCTCAGTCATCATCAACTCATGGAGAGTGGTGCTGAGCAAGGCCGATATGTAATAAGTAGAAGTTAAAAAATAGAAGTTAGGAGTTTTTCTGATTATAATATTGAATCATGATGTATGAGATGAAAGGAATAAGATATGCTGAGGGACTGTTCAGATTTCTCTTGGCTACTGCTATGGCTTGGCTAGGCTGTATTGCTTTGGTCTCATGCGACCAGGGAGATACAGGGGCAGAGAATACCGATGCCCATATCACGCTTACCCTTTGCCTGAAAGGTACGGATACCGATAACAATACAAGAATAGGGCAGTCGGGGGGGAAGCAGATTGCTTCAAGAGGTGAAGAAGATGAGCCTAAAGATCCGGGAACGGAGATGGAAAACAGTATAGACTTTAGCAGATTCCACGTCGTTTTCTATGATGCAAATCAGCAAAAGGCTGGAATCCTGCAAAACATGGTGCTCATTCATATGGGCGGTAATATCTACCAGTTGACAGGCTCTTTGCCTGTGAGCAATAAGGTACTTGTGGGCAATCATTTTGTAGGAAAAATGGTGGTTTATGCCAATTTCGATATGAGTTCGGAAGACTTGCAGAAAGACTACAACCATACGGATATCGCCAAGAAGTCGTTTGATTACGAAGCAAATCCTAAGTATCTGCCCATGTGGGGCGTCCAGAATGTTAACTTTACACTTGCTGCCGGTAAGCGTCAGGATATCTCGAATATCGACCTGCTGAGGGCGGTAGCCAAGGTAAAGGTGAATCTGAGTAACGATATGAAGAATAATGGATGGAGCATACATAGTATGCAACTCTTCAACTATAATAATAAAGGCTATTGTATGCCTGTTAAATATACAAATTGTGAACAGACTGCATCGCTTACTCACGTGGAGTTTGAGCACTTTTTCGATTCCAGACAAACCAGTGGTATCACGATGACAGATGATATTCCAATCTATCTGCCTGAATATCAGAATATAGATAAGGCAGATGCGGATAAATGTGTCATCAAGTTGAAACTGGCTAGAAATGGAAACGTTGAACAGGATGATTCCGGAAACGAAAAGGAATATACCCTGCGCTTCATTGATTATACAGACAAAGGAACGGAAGGTACAACCACCAATGATATCGTGCGCGACCATTATTATATCTTCGAGGTGTATAAGGGCAGCAATGGTCAGAATCTCGTGAAGTTGACGGTGAGGAAATGGAATGTACGTAATCACGAGGAAATCGTGATGTAACTTCTATGAATAATAAATAAAGTATTAATAAGAAAATATAAATCAAGCAATTGATTGTTGGCTTTTCAAAACATGGCAAAGATATACTATTATATATGTATTTGGGCAGTATGCTTGCTGGCGGCTTGTTCTGCTAGCGATGATGCAACTTCCTTTCCCGGTCAGGCTGATGCCGAGAACCGGGTAGGGGTGACGTTGCAGCTGTCTGCCTTATCTTCCCAGACTTCGCAGTCTTCCCGGTCTTCTCAGACCAGGGCGGCTTGGGAGACGGATACCGAAGCTTTGCCTGGAGAAATGATGAAAAGCTGGTTTGTGGTGGTGGTACAGAATGGAATGATAGAGAAGATTATCACTTCCGATTTGAAATCTGATGTTACTGAGGTAGAGAAAGACCAGGTCTTTGTGGAGCTGAAAAAGGGCGAGACAACCTTCTATTCTTTTGCCAATATCAAGCCTGAAGAGATTGGGTTGAATGCCAGCACATCTGTTGGGCAACCGCTGCCAACTGATTTTGATGAAAAGACTTATCGGATGGATGGAAACAGTAAACTCTTCCATCTGTCGATGACGTCTGACTTTCAGAACGGTTATCCGATGAGTAATAAGCAGACAGTGGATGTGGTTGATAATCAGCAAGTCATCAATCTGGAGGTTATCCGTATGGTGGCTAAGGTACAGCTCTCCATTACCAATGCCACCGATCATGACATTGTCTTGAAGAGCATCACCCTCTCGGATGTCACCCTGAACGGTAATCGGAATATCAAGCTTTTACCAAATGTGGATTCGGCAAATAAATTGAAGGGTGTGAATTTAGCTGATGGTGTGGCAAAGGGAACCATCACGCTGACGGCTGCCGAAAACAATGGTATAACCATAGGGGAAGGAACTATGATGCAAAAGGCTTGTTTCTACATGAACGAGAGTTTGGTAGATAAGGGCGCAGATGGTGGCAACCGGTATTTTATCCTTTCGCTTACTACGGTAGATGAGGCTACGGGCACTACCAGTAACAAGCGTTATGCCATGCTATCATGGAATGAAATCCGGCGCAATGATTATCTGAAGATTCCTATCAAGCTGGAGGATTATCAGATTAAATGGACGGTGGAGGCATTCTCGCCAATCGGTGTGTTGCCGAAGGTAACGGATGATGGCGAAAAACTTTCGCTTGACTTCGGTTATTATGGAGAGTTTCATATCAAGCCCGAGGTCATCAAGTTGAGCCGTACTGGTTCTCAGACCCTGTCAGTGAGTGAATGGCAGATGGGAACGGATGAAACAGGTTCTGAAGGTTGGAAGCTGCAGGAGCAGAATCCGGAGGGAGCTGATGGCGTCGTAAACATCTTCGATAGCTCGCCAGCTTGGGTTCCATCCGCTTACCGCCTGGAAGGAGAGATGGGCAACCGTACCGGTTCTGCCATTTATACAATGAAGATCAAGGTGAAGGAACAGAATGGCTTGGATGCGTATCCTATCATCTCCCGCAAAGTTCGCTTTACAATGAAGCAAATAGACTTGACACGGGCAGGAAAGAATACTGAAAAAATAGTATTAAACACAAAGACTTTTAGCAATGAAGGCATTTAAGTTTTACATATTTCGCATTAGTCTGGCTGCAATCTTCGGGTTACTGCCTATGACTATGTTGGCTGGTGACAAGCTGACCCATTTCGAAGGTATTGCCAACAAAAAAGGCGATTATAATTGGAATGGTACACAGAAATGTCACGAATACACTTATTATTATTATGTTACCAAGGGGCAGAAAAGACTGGAGCTTACACTCCCTTTTGCCGACGGTATGTCTGACTTGGAACCAAGAGGTTACTATCGTTGGTATGATTGGAAGACTGATCGCGCATCTAAGCGCCTGACTAAGAAGGGCTCTCGACTCTATCCCTTTGATGATGGAACAGGACTTTATGCTGTTTGCCTTAAAGAAGATAAACTATCTCAGGGTTTGGTGGGTGTAACCTATTCTGCACCTTCGGGGGCTGATTATGATTCTTGGGAGGCTGACACCATAGCCTGTGATGTGAGTAGATACCATGATGGTATCACGGTGGGATCTGGAACAGATTTCCGCCACGAACCAACCCTTTCTATCCGATATAAGTTTGTTATCCGGAAGGCATCATGGATAGCCGACCAGCTTAGAAGTGCTGTTGTTGATTCCCGTACGGGTACACGTACTTTTGAGGATAATCAGGATATAACTATTGGTATTAACAGTACTGACAATGGGAAAAGCGAGGCCAACCTTCGCTTGAACTACAACAATGTAAACCGATATTATTTCTATCCGCTAACCGATCAGGCTTTCAACAATAAACATATTTATTATCAGTCGGGTAAACAGGCTGAGAACAAGTTTGAAGAGAGTGATTTCAGCAATACGCCTGTTCAGGCTACTGCTGTAAAGTGGAGAATTTATGATGAGACGAATACTTATTATTGTGATATTGATGCCGAAAGTCAGCCGCGATTTGTAAAAATCAGTCCCTATAAGTTAAATGATAGGGATTGGACTCATATAACTACAGGTAAGAAGGTAAGACCGGGTTCTTCTCAGCTTCCTAAATTCAAGACGATGAGCCGCTTCAATGTGGTTACTTATCTGGGAGCAGGTAGCTGGTGGAATAACCAGTGGTGTCCTGTGGCAAACTTCAGCTGTCGTTTTGCTGAGGAATATCCGGTGCTTTTTGATGATTTGAATACCGGTGCCCCTACTCGTACCCTCTCTTACATAGAAGATCATTATGTAAAAGTTACTGAGCCGATTTCGTTTGATAATCTGTCGGATGGAATGACATACGATGCGCCTACCAAAGAAAACAATGTAGCTCCTAATCCAAGTAAATGGGAATTGCGCCATTATGGTTTCGTTTATAAGAATTTGGCAGCTGATTCAAAAGTTCCCGGTTGGTGGTGGTTTTTTGATGATTGTACCAATGCGCCGGTTCATGGTGAATATGGAGTTTACAAGACTGCTGGTGTAAGCGGTATCTCCAATTCAAGCGAAGGATATAAGTGGTGGTATGGTGACAACATGAATCTCTATGACAGAACCTATGGATTGACTACCGGTAAACAGGCGGGCTATTTCCTTTATGTGGATGCCTCGGATGAGAGCCGAGAGATTGCCAGTGACGAGTTTACTGCCAATCTGTGTAGTGGTACAACCTTTATCGTGAGTGCGGCAATAGCTGACCTGACGCAAAGTGGGCAAACTGCTCCACAGGTTATGTTCAAACTTTATGGTGACAATGGCGACCGAGTGGCAAGGCAGGAAAACTTAATCCATTCTTTTGCCAGTTGCGACATGAAGACGGTGGTGAATAATTATCAGTACGGCAAGTGGTATCAGGTTTATGCCAAGGTTACCTTGCGGGATAGTGAGAATCTGCGTAAGTTTCACAAATTCCTCGTCACGGTGGATAACTATTGTCCTCATACAAAAGGTGCCGACTATGCCGTTGATGATATCCGCTTTTATCAGAAGCGTGCTATTGTTGATGTCATCCAGAATCAGCCTGTATGCGATGATGTAGCATCGGCTGCTTCCGTGAAGTTGAAATTACGTGCGGTATATGAAAGCTTGCAATCTCGCGCCTTGGTAGATCGTGATGGAAAGAGTAAGGTTTACTATCGCTTCGTGGATGAAAAGGGTGAACCGGTTGACCTTGACTATGGTAATGGTGGAAAGAAATATGGAGTATGTGATTTCCATTATTATCAGAAAGACTTGCAGGCTGGTGAAACTGAGATAGTGAACGGTGAAACCTATTATATTCTGGTAGATAAGGCTTTCAAATTACCGTTAGGTAAGAAACTCTATGTGTCTCTAAACTTTGACAATCCTGAAGATGCCAGCATGTGGGGAAACCGAAACGTGGTGTGCTCCAGCTACAGTGAATTGTTTGAAATGATGAAGCAGACGGTGATGATTCGTGATGCCGAGAGTAAGGTGATTGCTGATTATCGAGTAAGCTGCGAACGGACGAATGCGGATGTCACCATGAATGCAGACCTGCATACCACCGACCCATACGTAGGTGGAGGTATCACCATTACTGGTGTGAAATATGATTGGTTCATCGGTAGTAAGGAGGAGTTCAATAAGACTCATCTCTTGGAGGCTCTCCATGCTTTCCGTGATAAGAATAGTACAAGTACTAATCCTTGGGATGTGCAGAATTCGGGAATCAGTGCAGATTATAAGGCAGAAATAAAAAAGTATATAGACAATCGTAAATTGATTCTGGCTGCAACTTCACAACTGAAGAAGACTTTCGAGTTTGGTACGCATACACTCTGTTTGTTGCCTATCACCAAGACGGGAAATATCATCACCATCAACAATGTGGATTACCAGATTTGTCCTGATCCTATCGAATATAAATTCCGGGTGCTGAAGGATGGACCTCGTATCAATCTTGGTTTCGTTGATGGAAAATATCCTAACGACCAGCGCATTGTGCGCATCGGATTGCCGCAACTCAAGGACATGCAGCAGAAAAAGAAGTTCCTGCAGATACCAATCTGCAGTACCGAATCTTTGAGTAATTCTCATGGTTCTGTTTCTTTTGAGTTTAATACGGATGATCGTGTTAAAGTGCTGATGGACGGCACCAACGACCCTATGTGGAAGAACAATGCCGCTGTATTGGAAAAGAAAGACATCTTCACGATTACGGTTAACAGTTTGAAGCATCTCGACAAGGAGACGGAACAGCGTACACTTGACCTGCAGGTCTGCGATGATTATGCCCAATACTTGCACGAAGGCTATTGGTATGACCTCTCGTTCAGCTTTATGCAGAAAAATGGCGCAACTAACACCGAGGTTACGAGCTGTCCGGGTACTACCTTCTTCCGCATCTATGTGGTGCCGGAGTTTGCTACCTGGGCTCCTGCAGCCGATGGCGGTATGAATAACAACTGGAATAACGACCTCAACTGGCGCCGTTCTACCAAAGAAGAGCTTTACAAGTCGGCTTCCGATACCTATCCTGTATATGGAACAACAGCAGGCTATGCCGAATTGAAGACTCAGCAGGCATTCGTGCCTATGAAGTTTACCAAGGTAACGATACTTACACCTTATTATAATAATGGGTATTATCCGCTCCTGGGTTATCTGCAAAAGGGTAGTGATGGTATTCTCAACAAACTGAATAATGGTGCATCCACCGCCACCGACTACATCCAGTATGATATGATGGTGGATGACGGAAGCAAGTTGGGCTATGGCGCAACCACTCCGGGGTGCAACTATTCTTGCGTGAAATTCTATGGAAATACCTGCGACCAGATCTACTTCAAGCCGGGATCAGAGGTCCGTAACCAGCACTATCTGGTGTACAACAAGGCATGGGTAGAGCAGGAACTGAGTTACAACCGCTGGTATCTCTTCGGTTCGCCATTAAAGAATATGGTGGCAGGTGATATGTATGTGCCTGTGAAGACGGGACGCCAGGAGACGGAAGCCTTCCTGCCTATTACCTTTGATGCGGCTGTTAACAATCGCACCAAGATGCCGTTCTACCAGCGTTCCTGGGATAGAAGCGATACCAAAGAATACAGCACTGATGGCAACTATGATGCCTACGACTACAGTTCGCTTCCAGTGAGCGTGCCAAGTACGATAGGTTGGAATACCCAATATTGGAGTCATGTTTATAATGCGGCTTCGATGGTCTATTCGCCAAAGGTCAATGCCGATGGTTCCTATGCTTCCTTAACCGGCTTTGCTGTGAAGGTGGGTGATAAATATGCGCCTGCCGGCATTTCGGAAAAGGCACTGGTAAGATTGCCAAAGGACGATAAGACATACGATTATTACGACCCGTCAACGAACTTGGGGGGATTGAAGCATGACGACATCGATAGGACAGATGATGGCAAGGGCAACCTCATCATTGCTTCGGTAGAACCTTCGAGCAAGGAAGGGGCCATTGGAGCTGTAGATGTAACTCTGGCTGCAAATGCCCATCAGGGAGCAGGTGATGGAAATTATTATTATCTCACCTACAACCCGTATATGGCAACGCTGGATATGAAACGCTTCTTTGCCAATGCCAAAAACAAGGCGGCTCTTGGAGAAGACAATGTATCTTACTGGGTTGTGAATGACAATGAGGCCAATGGATTCAATACAATTACATTGAATGGTGAGACGGATGGAAGAATAGCGCCTATGCAGGCTTTCTTCATCAAGTCGAAAACCGCTCAGCCTACCATCCACTTTGATACAAACATGACGGTGGATAAGGATGTGACCAAGGGTGTTGATATTGCGGGTGAGGAGCAGAATAGCAGAATCAGATTGCAGGTAGGCAAGGGGACTGCGAGCTCTTCGTATCTGATATTGAATGCTGATGCGTCGCAAGAGTTCGATGGCAGGGAGGATACCGAATTGCTCGGAGATGACTTGTTGTCGGATGCACCAGCTGTTTATACGGTGGCTTCATCGCAGGCTGTCATGGTAAACTCGCTGCCGGAAATCTACTATGTTCCGCTGGGTGTTGTGGCGAATAAGTCTGAACTGGTGAGCTTAAATGTTCAAGGAGCAGGTCGCCTCTCTTCTCCTCTTTACCTCTATGATGCTGCCACCCGGAAGTATCAGGAGATAAAGGATGGCGAGGAAGTGAAGGTGCAGGCAAACGAGCACGGCAGATACTTCCTGACCCAGACTCGCAGTACCACTGGCATTGAAAATGCCGAGATGGGCGAGAGTGACGTGAAGATCTATTCTCCTGCCAGGGGATTGATAGTAGTATCCAAGGTGAGTGCTCCTCTATTAAATAAGGTGGAGGTTTATACCCTTGATGGAAGACTGGTGGCTACGAGAAAGGCTGAAGGTGCAGCATCTGTCAGCATTCCTGTAGTCTCCACGGCTTCTCCTCAGGAAGTATATATTATTAAGGTATCTATGCAGGATACCCAAGCTACAATAACCAGAAAGCTTTCTCTCCGTTGAGAGAAAGCTTTCTGGTGTTAAACTGAGAAAAAAGAAAAATTCCATCGTTCGGTTGCTACTTCTTAAGGATAAAGACAGATGGTGGTGTGTGTCATTCCGTAAAAATCAGCGTCAAATGATATAAAATTGCCTATTTA
>ERZ1023706.231-NODE-231-length-12249-cov-16.104724_pt1 | contig 12249 bp, 5 predicted proteins | sample MGYA00380351_ERZ1023706 | MGnify/ENA primary metagenome ERZ1023706 (study PRJEB33179, sample SAMN07449038) | human gut metagenome | biome: Human-gut; feature: Human associated habitat; material: Faeces | host: Homo sapiens | place: India:Kasaragod | collected...
CCTTCACAGAACATGCCGGCAAATCCCATCAATCCCAGGAGAAACAGAATCGGGTCAATGGTCTTGAAAGAGAACTTCGGAACATCCTCCTCTTCAGCCTTTGCCGTAGCATCATCTACCAGATATCTGAATCCGAAGGCGATGATAAGAAGGCTCATCACCAAGACAGCTCCAAAGTGAACCTCTATCGGAAGCAGGGTGTTGGCAAAGACGGCTCCAATGATACCGCCCGAGAATCCGCCCAAACTCCACAGACCATGAAAAGAAGACATGATGTTGCGCCCATACATCTTCTCTACCAGACATGCCTGCGTATTGGTAGCGATGTTCATCAGATTCGCCATCATTCCGAAAGCCATCAGAGAAAGAATCAGCTGGAACACCGTACTGCTGCTTCCCATACAGAACAACACGAAAGCATAGAGCACCTCAGCAAGCAGAATCATCTTCCTGCTGCCAAACTTACTCACCAAAACGCCCGAAAAAGCCATCATCAGAAGCTGACCGATGGGAATGGCGAAAAGCACCGTTCCCAGCTGTCCGTTGCTCAAGTGCAACATCTGTTTTACATCCGGAATACGGCTTGCCCAACTGGCAAACACCACTCCCGGTACAAAATAATAAGCCGCAACAGCCACTCGCTTGCGGGCTAAATCTCCCAAGTGATTCAAACTTACAGTCATCCCTATTAATACCTTTATTTATATATACCTATTTTATTTGCGGCTGCAAAATTACAAAAAAAAGCAGAAAAAGAGTGATATTTGAACAAAAAATATAGCTCGGTATGAGATTTTTGCCGTACCTTTGCGCCTAGAAAGAGATTAAAAACGAACTAGCAATGAAGAAACAAACAATGATTACCCTGGCACTCGTCATGCAGCAGCTTTCTGCATTGCCTTGCGTCTTCTAAATATCGTAAGTACTTGCGTCATATATCAGAACATATCTGTGTGGCAATAGGTGACAATAAGAAAGTACCTTATTGCCACCCATTATTCTATCTGTATCAATCACTTACACATCAGCGTGGTAGATGTGGCATTAAATTAGAAAAAACTTTTTCTATATATACTGCAAAATCATATTCACCATTGTGTCCAGATAGCCTTTATCATCCTTAAACAATACATGATTCTTTTGGAATTCACCTTTCTCAAATGGATTCTTCAACCAAAACTCCACCTGCTCCATTGGTGTATTGCTGATAATGAAACTGTTCAACATCAGGTGAGCGTTGCCCAACTGAGAAGCCACTTCTGTCTGTAAATACTTGAAGAGTTGAATCTTATCATCCTCCAATCCTTTAAGATTGCGAATACCTTTCGGGTCGATGAAGGTGATGTATTGCTTCTCTCCATCCAATATCCATAAGATAAAATCAGGATAGAAGTTGTTTGCATCAAAGAAACCCAATCCCCTCTTGCTCTCATTGCGAAGCAGATAAACCTGCTTACCAGCCAGCACATCATCTTGATGAGCCTTACAATATTCACGGAAGGAATTCACAAAGTTCTGTTCTCCTAAGTTTAATGCCACAGGAGACACCTTCAACGTTGGCTCACCAGTTACAACATCCACATAAGGACGATTGCCATTGATATCTTTCTCTGCAAGGAAGACCAAAGGCTTATACAGATGTTCCTCTACATTCAAAGCCTTGAAATAAGGAGCATCAAGAACTATGTCTTTACCAAATTCATTGGTCTCCAACTGCGCCTGCAATATTTTCAAATAATCCACCACATTATACAAGTCGTTACGAACCTCTATTTCATATTCATCAGGCATACCTATATTATAATAGGTAACCGGCGTCTCCTTCAGATGTTTTTGCTCTTCCTTCGACTTGGCCTTCTTGTAAGCCATATCCATATAGCCACGGAGCAGACTGATTGTAACATCCTGCCACAACTCCACATTCTTTCCGAAATCATGAAAGTTCAAACGGTCTTCAGGAATTGACAATTCGTACCAGGAAGGATTTGCCATCAGATACTTCAAGTCTTCCAATCGCAATTCCAGATTATACCAACCTCGCTCTGCCTTCATACCCTGCAAGGCAAAGAACACTTCCGTCCAGTCTATCCAATTCAGATGCTCCTGTCCCAAAACACCAATATAGCGACTTGCTGCATTAGCAGTTTGAACATTCTTGCTTCTCAGCAAATCCACCTTTGGATATTTGTCCAGTTTTACATTCACCTTTTTCATCAGGCTTTCATCGGCAGGTTCCACCACGGCAGACTTCTTGAAGTTATAGCCATCCACGACTTTCGGCAATGAGAGATGAAGAGCATCTAAATCAACAGACTTAATGGTTTTGATGACAATCTTCTCATAGTCTATCTCATTAGTTGGCAAACCTTCATCCTCCAAATATGCCTTGAAGGCTTCCATATAATCAGCCCGCACGCCAAAGATATTCAGAGTCTCTATGGTTGACAAATTCTTTGGAATCATCTCGTCCTGATAGCAGGCATCCAGCATCTTGCTTCGCTTCAGCGAATACTTGTATCCTTTCAGACGAACACCACGACCAAAAAGCTGAATAATCTCAGAACCTTCGCTGCGTCCCACATTCATCAGCCCCATCACGGAAACTCGCCAACTACTCCATCCTTCAGTAAACTTCTTGGAACCAATCAGGATATTGACTGTTGAATCTTGAGAATTGATATTGTTGAAGAGGCTGGAAGTTCCGAATGCTTTCGTTTCACAAAGGAATCCTTTATCCTGCAAAAGTTTCAGCAATTCCTTACCATCACCCACATTGATGACGCCGAAATAATCCTTAGTACTTCCTACTCTCAATCCAATCTCCTCAAAACCTCCTTTTTGAAGATCTATATGAAGTTGGGCACCATGGATATTGGAGTGGAAAAGATCCCGCAAAATAGCATCATAGATGTTCTCGGCAAACTTCTGTTTGTCATCTTCTACGAGATAACCACCTTTAAGCGCCAGAAAAGAGTTGCCAAATACAGAATAACCATTCTTTGTTTTCAATCCATCTTCCGAACTGAGCAAACGACGGATATAACCAGAAAACTCAGTACGATTCCGGATAAAATCCTGCAAGAACAAGAGTATCTGAGTTACATCCGATACCTGATTCTTATTTTCCTTGCTCACAGCCTTTACGCTACTTCCCACAAATATTCCCAAAGGCTTTTCCACCAGAAACCTGTTATGAATCCGCATATCACTCTGATAGATTTTAGTCTGTTCATAAAGACATAGCAAATATGCCGTGAGATACATATTGAGCAGATCATCATCATTCCAATCGTTCATATTCATGATACGATAATCCTTGCCATATCCATCGGCATAGAAATAACGATAGGAATAATCAAAAAGTGTTGCCTTACCATATTGGTCAAACATCGCCTTCCGGTCTTTGGCATTACTCTTTGCAGAAATGGCTTGACCAAAGGTAGCGGAATACTCAAAAGAGAAGCCTTCCTCGGTCAACTTCTGGCGATACCCCATCCAGACATCGCCACTGGAACCTTTGTGACCTTCATCTACCAATACCAGGTTGTTGCCCTCGAAAGCCTCAACAGCTACCGTTTTATCTCCATCCTTATCTGCCAATTTATTGATGTCGATGATTTCTACAGCCTTGCCTTGAAACAAACCACCAACACCTTGCTTACTGAACATAGCAACATCCATATTAGAAGCCTTCAACTCTTCATAATGCTGACGACTCAATCCTTCATTCGGAGTCAATACGATGATGCGGTTGAGTTTCTTGGCATGATGAATCCTGGCATACTCCTGATATTGCTTGATGTTGACATGCATCAGCAGAGTCTTACCCGAACCTGTTGCATTCCAATAAGCCAACTTATTCAAGTCATCAACCGTAAAGTCGGGCAACTCGTGCCAGGTTTCTGCACGATGATTGAAGTCATCATGCAGAAAACGATTCAGGTTGTTGCAAAGTGCCTGCGGATTACTGAAATACTGGTCGAGATAGATTTCCGTGAACAAGAGGGATAGATACTGGAAGTACTTCCACTTGATAGGTTCACTTCGCTTCTCGTTAATTTCATCAGTAAACTTCACGATATGCTGGTCGTAAAAGTACAACTGTTCTATGGACAAAGGACCTGTAGCATAGAGCTTATGACAAAGCTCATGATAGAGTTTTGACTCGTGGTCATCATTCAATCCTTCGTATGCTGGATCCTTGAGATCACGAGACAAAGCCTCCAAGTCCTTACAGCCAAACAGCTGCAAGATATAATGAAACAGGACCAGTGCCTGCTGCAGTTTTCCTTTCTTCTGTATTTTCTTAGCCATAATAAGACCTATTCAAACATTCTCTTCTTAAATTCTTCCTCAATGAGTACTACTTTCCAATGCTCCTCATCCGTCTTGATATTCGGTAATGTATTATCACCATTTACATAAATCTTATCGAACTCTGAGTCTGTGGTGCAGTAGGCTTGCTTACGGAAGAATTCATTCAAGTCTTCGTTGTTCACCTTGTTGCAGTTTCTCCAAATCACAAGAGTTCGTTCATTGCCGATATGGGTGATACCTTCCACCACACAGTAGCCATCCTTAGGATAACGGAGCGTCTCTACATTCAGACCGATAAGATAGTTGAAGGTTTCCACCATATCAACATGGGTATCTACCAACTCATTATCCTTGGTTGTCTTGATAGACATGGCAAACGGGTTCTTAAACCATTCCAGGTTGAAGAGATCTCCCTTGGTTTCTGTATCGAGCATATAACGGAGGAAATAGGTTTCCTCGAAATCTCCCTTGCCATTCTCGTTACCGAAGTCAAGTCGCTGGTTCTTCGGCTGCAAGTTATTTAGGGTATCCTCGTATTGCTCCAGACGGATGTACTTGAAGCATTGAGAAATGCCTTTACGGGAAACAGGCTTGCCATCCTTCCAATCCTCGGAATAGATTACTTTTTCGATGCGAGGCTTGGTTACAGAATTGAAGTATTCCGCCATTTCGCAGAGGATATACTTGCGATTTCCGGTGTCTTCTCTGTTGAGATTGATGACCGCATGACCTGTTGTACCAGAGCCAGCAAAATAATCCATTATTACAGATTGTTTGTTCGCACCTATAAGCACTATCTGCCTTATCAATCTAGAAGGTTTGGGTGATTTAAAAGGAGGCTGTCCAAATAAATCTTTAATTTCTTTACGAGCTTCATCATTATGTCCACATTCTTCATAACTCCAATAAGAAGTAGGAACAACACCTTGCTGAACTTCATTTAAATAGCGCTTCAACTGTGGTGCTCCATTTCCATCTAACCCAAAATACACTCTTGTTTCTTTTATCCATTCTTGAATTCTCTCTCTATTAGTCATCCAAGAACGACCTTTAGGAGGATAATATATTTTATTTGTTTTAGGATTTTCTATAGGAAAATCATAATTAGCAGAATAAGTTCTAACAGACAAATTATCCGGACGCCATCTGCCTTTACCATCATTACTATCATATTTATACAAAGAGTTTTGCTTTTCTGTTCTTGGCAAAAGATTCCTTATAAATGATGAACTTCTTCGATAAACTAATATATAATCTAAAACACTAGAAAATGTTTTCGAGTCATTAGCTGAAGCATAATTTTTATGCCACATTGATTGCGAAATAAAATTACCTTGTCCAAAAATTGAATCCAACAACTCTTTATAATTTGACTGTTCATTATCGTCGATAGAAGAAAACAGCACGCCATCTTTTGCAATAAGAGACAATCCACTAATTGTTTTATTAGACAACATTGTCAGCCAGGATGAATTTTTCAAACTATCCTTATACATAAAATCGTCACCATCAGTATTATAAGGCGGATCAATATAAACACATTTCACAGTCTCACGATACTTCTCCTGCAACAATTCCAGAGCCTGGAAGTTCTCACTATTAATCAGCAATCCATTACACTCCTCATCTACTTTCTCCATACTTCCCACGAGTTTATGCTTGAACTCGACACTAAAGAACTTAGTGTCAAGCACAAGGAACGGATTGTCTTCCAGGAACTTTTCTGTTAATGGCTCACTATAGCCCTCGGTCATCATATCCCCTTTGATTTCATCGATGGCAAAGAGGCGAACCCATACTTTACGCTGCTCTTCATTAGCAATAATCTCTGGGTAAAGGGTACGAGGAATTCGGTCGAGTGTTATACAATAATCACAACCGACTACAAACTTTTTCTTGAGCCACAACTTCTTTTGGAAGTCTTCGAGCTGGGCAAGGAAGGTGATAATCTTCTCTCCTACCAACTTGATGGCTTTCACTTGTGCCAAATGCTCCATGATATGAGTGGCATCCAAATCATCCAAAAACATTACCTCGTTTTTGATATAGAAATCAAGTTCTCTACGAAGGAAACCGCCCAAATCTTTGTGGATGAAATAATCAAAATTGTTCTTTGCCGTATAGTCTTGCAGATGCTTCATCAGCAAAGTGCGTTCCTTATTCTTTTCTGTTGGCACCTTTTCGTTAACCAACTCAGCAAAGTCGGCATATTTTCCTTCTACAAACGAAGAAATAATCTTAGCCTCAGCATCCTTGATAAGTGCATCCTGCTTGGTGGTCTTCGGCATCAGCTCATAAGTAAAGAAGATGTTTAGCTCACCATCTTCCTCTGCGATACAGTCCTCTTCACAAAGTTGGAAACGGCGCTCCATATTGTTGGCAGCCTTGTTGTTGTTCTGCTCTGTATCCGCATCACGAAGAACAAAGTGTACCTTACGACGGCTGGTCGGCAACACGAACGAGTAATTCTTGAAATACTCAGAAGTCTTGATGTAATACTGGTCGGCATTTGCCCAATACAACTTCACTTCCTCTCCGCTATAAGGAATGGCATAGGCATCGTCCTTATAGCGACGTTTAGAGATAAAATCGCCACCCTCATAATAACGGCTAAAGAATTTAGCCAAATGAGAAAACACCTCATTCTCCATGGCAGAAATATCAGTTCCTGCAGCAGTTTGAGCCTTCAAAATCTTTGTAACTTCAGGAACAAGGCGATTGTTCAAGAACGCCTCGATATCCTTACGCTTCTGATTCATAATGCGATATATACCAAAGTCGAGTTCGGCTTGGTCGAGTTGCAGTATTTCTGCAAGTATATCTCTAAATTTCTGTTCGTATAGTGTCATTGTTTATTCCTTAGTTATATTATTTTTGCTTTGATTCCGATTCATTTCTTTAAAGTCCAATGCACGCAGAAGAGTTCTTCTTCCGTAATATGCTGCTGGATAAATGCCTTCACTTTGTCTATCATTCCGTCTCGCTTCTCCTCTATCTCATCTTCGAGATTAAAGATTTCGGCTCGCTTACGCTTCTGCTGACGAGTAAGGGTATTCAAATCCTTTTCCAGGGTCAATGTTTGCTGTGCATTCTCCGAACGACTCAAAAGTCTTTTCTTCTCCTTGATTTTAGCCTTGATGTCTTTCAGTTCATTCTCCAAAGTGAGCTGCTGGTCTTCTGCCCATTTCTCGATATGCTGAATTTCAGCATCAAGCAAAGCCTTGTTTCGTTCTTCTATCTGAACGGTCAAGGCTGCTCGCCGGTTATCATACAGGGAAGCCAACTTCTGACTTGCTTCCTCCTGCACACGAACATTTCCGGTACTTATCGTTGGAACATTCAATAGTTTTTCAGCAAACTCCTGACCCAAAGCCGTTCCATCTTCCGCAAGTGCCGTCAGCACAATGTGCTGTTCCTGTTGCCCTTCGGATATAAAAGAAACAAGATGAGCCTGTAGCCATCCACTTTCATAAGCACATTGTTCTATATCTGCTACCTTATAACGGTATAGGCTATAATCGAAGAGGAGATTCTGCAGACTTTGCTCATTCTGCTTACACAAGGCAATGATCTTTTGAGCCAAAGGATGCGACAAACGATAATTGATGTATTGCGATTGCAGCGTAGTTATCTGATACATGCCACATTCTGCTGCCACATCAGGATAAGGATTGTGCTTCAAGCGAAAGACGAGATTAGTTTCATCTACTACTTCTACATTCTCCTTACCAAGCGTAGCAATGGTTATCGTCCAAAGCCAGCGATGGAACTTATTCAGATTTCCCATATCCTTGCCTTGACGAATCTTCAGCAGTCCCACCACATCCTCATCAAAGTTTTCAAGCAGTTGCTTGCGGGTATCTTGCATCGTTGCCTTGATACTTGCATCCATCTCTTGCTGAATCTGGTCGAAGGCTGCATTGATTTCTTCAGGAGTACGGCACTGCTGATAGATGTTGAGCATCCGCTTCTCGAAGTCAACCCCCGACTCGATGCTGCCCAACACATCATCACTCGAACCGAAGACACCATCAAAGAGATGGAATTTCTCAGAAAGCAGTTGGAACACACGCACATCAGCTGCATTTGCCTTGTTGATGAAGTTGAAAACCACAACATCATTCTTCTGTCCATAACGATGGCATCTACCTATGCGCTGTTCCACCCGCTGAGGATTCCACGGCAAATCATAATTCACAATAAGCGAACAAAACTGAAGGTTGATACCTTCGGATGCCGCCTCGGTAGCAATCATGATTTCGGCATCGTCTCTGAAATAATCTACAATAGCCTGGCGCTTGTTTGCCGACAAAGAAGGGGTAAAGGCTGATGTGCCTATATTCCGCTCTTTCCATGCCTTATATATCTTCCGGGAAGTTTCATCATTGTTGGAACCATTGAAGAGGACTATCTTGCCCATATAACCATTCTCCTCTAAAAGCTGTTTCAGATAGAGCTGGGTACGGGTACTTTCCGTGAATATCAATGCTTTGCGGTTGGCTCCCAACTCTTCCATCTTCTGAAAGCCGGTATGGAGTGCCGACAAGAGGCAATCACCTTTTTTATTGCTACTGATGCCATTGGCAAGATCATATAGACGTTGAAGTTCCTTGATTTCATCCTTGATGCCTTCTATCTCATCAGGAGTAAGGATTTCTCCTTCCTGTTCGTTCTCATCCTGCTCATTCCATTCATCCCAATCATCGCCCAACATATCTTCGGCAACCATAGCTTCCCCATACCAGCCTTGCGGTTTATCGGCAGAATATGGAGCAATCTTGGTCTGCAAACGGTCGATAAGCGTTTTGAGCGTATAGCCGATGGCAAAGGTTGATGAAGACATGAGTTTGCGGAATATCAGCGTAATCAACTGACGTTGACTGGTTGGTAATCCGTAAGTATCATCACGGCGAAGATACTCGCTGATTTGATTATAGAGTTTCTGCTCTTCAACGGCAGGATAATATTCCTGCGCCATCGGGATACGGGAAGTATATTTTACATACTCCGTAACCTGTTTGCGAAGCGTGCGATGCACGATGGGGCGAAGACGCCTGCGAAGATCACCAAAAGCAATATCATCGTTTTTGTTACTATAGCAATACTGAGCCTTGAAACTCTTCAAGTCACCAAAGTAATGGTCATCGATGATACTTACCAGACCATATAATTCCTCAATGTTATTCTGAAGCGGAGTGGCGGTAAGGAGGAGTTTATGACTATCAGAAAAAGCTGATTTCAGACGGGAAGCCATCGAAGGGGTTGACTTATAAACATTGCGCAGTTTATGAGCCTCATCATAAACCACCAGGTCCCAATGAGTGCGCGACAAGATTTCGGCTTGTCTGGAAGCAAACTGATAAGAGCAGATATAGATTTGCTTGCCATCGGAAAGATGGTCTAAAGAAATCCCTTTTTTCTTTTCGAGAATAAAAGAATCCAGAAAGAACTTTTCCTCCAGCTCCATGCTCCACTGTCGGCGAAGGGTAGCTGGAGCAACGATGAGAATACGACGCTTACGTTCAGCCCAAAACTGGCTGATAACAATACCAGCCTCTATTGTTTTTCCCAATCCCACCTCATCGGCAAGGATAACACCTTTGGAGAAAGGAGATTGGAATGCAAAAAGAGCCGCCATCACCTGATGGGGGTTCAGATCGACACGTGCCTCCGACAAGACACCCGTCAACTTATCATCATCTGCACCGCCCCTATTGCGTGACAACTGCCAGGCATAATACAAGAGCTGCGCAGATGAATAAGGGATTTCCTGTTTCATCGTCGCTTATAAGGGATTATGAGCGTAAACTTTATCGGAATTAGCAGGTCACATTTTTGCTATGCTTGGGCAAACTTCCAGGCTTACTAAAACAATGCAGAAGAGACAAATACCTTGTTGGTGAAACTATATAAGAAAGGCGTAAGCCTCACTTATCAGTCTCTTAGGTATTTGGCGTGACCTACTCATATAGATAAGTTTAGCTCACGCCTTATGAGCGTGAGCATCTACCTTATTTACTATATGAATGTCTGTTTCAATCGCCAAATTTCAAGAGACTCCAAATAATCGTAAACGCTTGTATATTATTATATTATATGTCTAAAGTTTTGTTCTTTCTGTTTCTTATTATTCTATTTTATTTGTTCAACTTATGTTACAAGGGAGCAGCCGCCTGGGGGGCAACCTTTCCCTTTTCGAGGGCAAAGGTACAAAAAATAAATGAAAGATGCAACTTAATACCTCAAAATATCTTTTATCGAGTAAATTTTACTTGAAGCATCAAAGGAGAAATACTGGTTATCCATAATCATATAATCCTCTCTCTGCTTCTTGCTCAGACTCTTAATATCGGGAAACATAGATATCGTAACTATCGGCAGAAAGTTTTGTTTGTCCTCCCATAATTATATATTTTTTCTTTTGTGGGCAAATTTACAAAGAAATATCGAGAATACCACATTTTTTATATATAAAAGTTTGGAGAATACAAAGAAAACTTGTAATTTTGCAGCACATATAATAAATTAATTAATAGGAGGACATAAATATGGCAACAGCAATAAAAGCAATCCCTACTTTACATGGCGAAGATGCAATTCGCTTTCGTGAGGAAATGGAAGCAAACGAAAGAGCATTTCTTTCAAGATCGAAAAGGGATAGAAATAAAGACCCCTTTGTTATAAAAATGAGAGAAATGTTACGCAAATCTGGATTAAGATAATTAAGAAAATGAAATTAGAAGATATTGGTTTTCTTTGTGTACTAACAAAGGAAGTTATAGATGAATGCAATCTTTTCACTTGCGGAGATGACCCTGATATGGATGAGTTTTTCTGCAAAGACGCTCTTGATTATACAAAATTCAGAATGGGAAAATCATACTGCTTTCGTCTAATTGACAACCCCAAAGAAATCATTGCATGTTTCACTGTATCAAACGATAGTATTCGTCTATTCGACCTAGGATCTTCCAAAAAGAACAAAATGTGGAAAGAAATTTCCAATCGAGAAAAACGTTTAAGCAGATATCCTGGAGTTTTAATAGGAAGATTAGCTGTCGCTTCCAAATATGCCAACAAAGGCATAGGAACAGATGTCATAAGATTTATCAAAGAATGGTTTGTTGATGAGGACAACAGATCTGGTTGCAGATTGGCTATCGTTGATGCTAAGAACAAGCCAAATGTTCTTCAGTTCTATCAAAAGAAATGCCATTTCAAATTCTTATTCAAATCAGAAGAAGATGAATTTAGATACATGCATCTACACGATGATAAATGTTGTAACAAACAGGCTATACACCTTAATACGAGACTCATGTATTGTGACTTATTGGCAGAAGATTAATGAAGTATTTAAAGATACTTAGCTTAAAACAGAAGAAATCATGATAAACGACAGAAAACAACTGGCTGACGTGTATCAGCAAACGATAAATATTGTACTGGAGGGACATTACACCTCTGAGAATGGAGAGGAAGTGAAACTGCCCGACAACACGAAGATGCTGAAGGGAAGCAGATTCTATACCAAGCCACTGGATGCTTCAAACATACCTACCCTTGCAGATGGTTCCACCAAGATTATCGTGAAGAATGACGACAGCATTCATTGCGGTCATCTGTTGCAACAGGAAGGATACAATCCCGTGGTTCTCAACCTGGCAAGCCGTCGCAACCCGGGCGGTGGAGTGAAGAACGGAAGCCGGGCTCAGGAGGAGAGCCTCTTCCGCAGCACCAACCTCTTTCTCTCAATGTATCGTTATGCAGAATATGCCGAGGATTACGGTCTGGAAAAAAGCAAGTTCCAATATCCGATGCCAGTGAGATTCGGAGGCATCTATGTGCCATACGCTACCGTGTTCAGAGCTGGAGCTAAGGATGACTTCGCCTTGCTCGATACTCCTTATTATATGTCGTTCGTGGCAGTAG
>ERZ1023706.236-NODE-236-length-12112-cov-14.379116_pt1 | contig 12112 bp, 12 predicted proteins | sample MGYA00380351_ERZ1023706 | MGnify/ENA primary metagenome ERZ1023706 (study PRJEB33179, sample SAMN07449038) | human gut metagenome | biome: Human-gut; feature: Human associated habitat; material: Faeces | host: Homo sapiens | place: India:Kasaragod | collected...
AGACCGACCTGACCAACAAGGATCTCTGTGGTTTCGTGAGCAACCCAATGGAGCACGGAGAGGCTTCTAAGCTGGCTCTCTATGGTGTGGCTGATTATGCATGGAACATCGCCAACTATAATCCGTTGGACAACTGGGAGCGTGGCTTGGTAGATCTCACTCCTGAGGCACACGAGGCATATCGCACCTTCGCCATGCACTCTTGCGATACCGAGACCGGTTATCGCCGCATCGAGTCATGGGAGACCAAGAGCTTCCGCATCGACAACTTCACCGATGCTCAGTTCAATGCTCTGCAGAATGAGTTTGTAAGAGTAAAGAATGCACCTGCCCAGATGGAGGCAAACTGCAAGAATGCCCTGCTGATGAAGGAACTCCGCCCATGGTTGACAGAGTTTGGCAAGTTGGGTGAGCGTGGCTTGAAGACCATGAGTCTTATCAAGGAATATAAGGCTGGCAACGACCAGGCATTCTGGGAGGGCTACGTAAACAACCGCATGAGCAAGGAAGACGTGGTTGCCTACGAGAAGCATAAGTCTGGAACCATGGTATTGCAGCCATTCTACGAGCAGTCGATGGACGACATGGCATCTGGTTTCTTCAAGAAGTTGACCGGCAAGGTTCCTGCCTTCTATAAGGGCATTGGTACTTATGCCACTTTGAGAACCACCCAGAGCAAGGCAATGTTCGACAACGATTCTACCACCTATTATACATCGGGTAATGGTCAGAACACAGGCGATTGGATTGGTGCTGACCTGGGCTGCGTTCGTCAGGTATCAGAGGTAAAAATCCTCCAGGGCCGTAACTCTGTGGATGATGTGGATTACTTCGACAACACCGTATTGGAATATTCTGTAGACAGAAAGGAATGGAAGGCGCTGACAGGCGAGTTGAAGAAGCAGTATATCATCAACTGGAAGACCGATTCTCCTGTTGAGGCCCGTTATATCCGCATCAAGAAATTGAAGTCAGACAAGCGCAACTGGGCTGCCGTTCGTACCTTCGAGGTGAACCCAACCACTCCTGAGCGTTTGAACTTCCCAGTAGAGGCAGACAATCTGGAGGCAGCGATGTATGGTTTCGATGAGAATCCATGCACCTCATTCACCAACAAGGGCACCCTTACCATGGGTATTGAGAAGGATGTAAAGGGTTACACCCTGCTGTTGAAGTTGGCTCCAGGCAAATCATTGGTATGTCGCCAGCTGAACGCCAAGGGCAAGGTTCTTGCCACTACCACCATCGACAGTTCATTCTGCAAGGTGGAATTGGTGAAGAAGGCTGCCAAGCTTCAGATAGAAGGCTCTGCAGAAATCTTCGAGATTATTTCTGAGAAGTAAAGGAAAGGTATTTTGATAATGCACCCTTTTAAAGGCGTAGCGGGTACAAGTATTGGGAGTGACAACTTCTTTGATTTCAATTAATTCCCCTCTTATTCGAAGTTGGAAAGAGGCTCATTCCATTTATTGCCTGACTATGGCACAATATTGCCCTCTACTGGGGCAACTTTTTGCCATTGCCGGGCACAAAGTGATGCGTCGGGAGAAAAATTTCGGGAGGTCTACCATCGCTACCTGAGAAGTAAAGGACAGAACTTTTGCAAGTGGGGAAGTCCGCTAGGACGCCATACTCTAGGCAGGGGATAACTAGTTCTTTATTCCCGCTAGGTGTCTCGCCGGATTTGCAATCCGGCGTTAAAAAATGTCCTAACCTATTTAGCCTCTGCGGATTTGCAATCCGCAGCAAAGGAGTATGCTTTTCCTTTTGTTGGGGGATTACAAATCCCCCGGTTTTAATAGGTCGAACCTTTTTTACGGCGGATTGCAAATCCGCCGGGACGCCTAGCGGGCTTGTACTCTTGGAGACGCCATATGTCCTGAAAGGGCAAAAGCTCCTAGCCCTGGGCAACACCCTGGGTTAAATATGCAACCAACAAGGTGCCCTGAAAGGGCTAAAGCTTTAAAATAGATGCTTTTGCCCTTTCAGGGCGCTTGTTTTATATGTTCTCTAGTTAAAGAAATGTAAAAAGCAAACGAATATGTGGATTTTCGAATAAAAAGTGATAATTTTGTACTTCGAAACTGGAAAGGTGCTCGAGTGGCTGAAGAGGCACGCCTGGAAAGCGTGTAACCGGCAAAACCGGTTCGGGGGTTCGAATCCCCCTCTTTCCGCTTTTATATATATAATAAGGTATATATGATTATGAAGAAAAATACATCTATTGCGCGTTTCGCAATATTAGTTTTCACAGCAATGTGTTCTCTGCCTATGATGGCACAGGAGGAGAACATGGGATTTCATCAAGCTCTTAAAACGAAATTCATTGAGGGTAACGCTGGCTTTATGTCGCTCGTTGCCATCGCACTCATCGTGGGATTGGCTTTCTGTATCGAGCGAATCATCTATCTCAGTCTTTCTGAAATCAATGCCAAGAAGTTGATGCAGGACATTGACCAGAAGGTGACTGCGGGAGATGTGGAAGGGGCTAAGGACCTCTGTCGCAATACCCGTGGACCTGTGGCTTCTATCTGCTTTCAGGGATTGATACATATTGATGAGAAGCTGGATGATATTGAGCGCTCCGTGAGCGGTTATGGCACGGTGCAGGCGGCTAATCTCGAGAAGGGATGCTCCTGGATCAAGCTCTTCATTGCCATGGCTCCATCTCTCGGATTCCTGGGAACGGTGATTGGTATGGTGATGGCGTTCGATCAGATTCAGCAGGCGGGAGACATCAGCCCTACCATCGTGGCATCGGGTATGAAGGTAGCGCTGATTACTACTATCTTCGGTATCATCGTAGCCTTGATTCTCATGGTCTTCTATAACTACATCCTTTCGAAGGTGGAGCATCTTACTAGCCAGATGGAGGAATCGGCTGTAACTTTAATGGATATTATTGCCAAAAATAAGTGAAGAGTGAAGAACGAAGAGTGAAGAGTGAAGAACGAAGAGTGAAGAAACAACGTTCGGCGGCCGAAGGGAAAGCCAATTCAATAGCTTTACTATTCATAAAGTTCAAAGTTCAATGTTCAAAGTTCAAAGTAACAAGTTCAATGTTCAAGGTTCAAAGTAACAAGTTCAAAGTTCAAAGTAATAAGTCATCGGAGAATATCTCTCAGCGCATTTTCTATCTCTTGATAGGCTTGGCGGTGCTAGTATTCGGATTGTTCTTCCTGGTGGGTTATGATATGCCTTTCGTAGAGAACCCAGACTTCAATGCGCCTCTGTTTACGGATGTGCTCATCGTCCTGATGTGGCTATTCCTGATAGGAGGAGTGGGCTTGGCAGTCTATTCGATGATCAAGGGTTATCGCACAACGAAATCGGAGGCAGTGGTGAATGGAGTGCCCGTGCGCCGCATCTTCCGCATCACATGGCTTTCCCTGCTGGCAATCCTGGTTGTTACCTTCCTGTTGGGAGGTTCCGACCCGATGCTCATCAATGGTGAAAACTATGCCGACTGGATTTGGCTCAAACTCTCTGATATGTTTGTTGTCACATCGCTTCTGATGCTGATGGCAGGCATCGGTGCCGTCTGCTTTGGCGGAACCCGATATATCAGAAAGAAGAAGTAATTGACTGATAATTGATAAAGATTTTAGGTTCTATAAGATAAAAGCAAAATGCTGATAAGAAGGAAAAGTCATGAAACCCCGGGGTTGAATACCACTTCCACAGCCGACATTTCGTTTATGCTGCTGATATTCTTCCTTGTCACCACATCGATGGATGTGGATAAGGGATTATTGCGCCAACTTCCTTCACCGGAACCTCAGAAAAAGGAACGGCAGGAGTCGGTGGTTGACAAGAATAACCTGATGGCCATTCATCTGACTGCGGGCGATACCTTGCTGGTAAACGACAAGCCGATGAAGGTTGCTCAGCTCAAGGAAGAAACCGTCCGCTTTGTGCATCGCCTGGGGAAGAAGCATCTTATCTCTATCGAGAGCGACCGTGATGCAGATTACAATCTCTATTTTCAGATGCAAAACCAGCTGATGGAGGCTTATGAACAGCTGCGTAATGAAGCAGCTCAGAAGAAATATCATAGAAACTATGCTCTGCTGACCAATGAGCAGAAGGAAGAGATACGTAAAATCAGTCCTCAGCGTATCACGGAGTCGTATGCCAACGCTATGACTCAACAGGATAAGAGCATCGACGCCCATGCTGAGGAGCAGGAGGAGAAAGGAGGTAAACCATGATTCGTTTCTGCAAGAAATCGCACGATGTGCCTGAACTGAATACATCATCTCTGCCAGACCTGATATTCTCCGTACTCTTCTTCTTCATGATTGTTACCCACATGCGTCAGGTGACCCTGAAGGTGGAATGCAGAGTGCCACAGGGCAAGAATCTGACCCGATTGACCAAGAAGTCGGCAGTAAGCCATATCTATATCGGCAAACCAACCAAGGATTTGCAGGGTAAATATGGCAAGGAAACGCAGATTCAGCTGAATGACAAGCTGGCTACTGCCCCGGAGGTGATGGACTATATGGCAGCAGAGAAGAAGCGCATGTCGGCAGAAGACCAGCGGTTGATGACTGTTTCCATCAAGGCAGATAAGGATACCAAGATGGGAGTCATCACAGATGTGAAGCAGGCTTTGAGACAGGCAAAAGCCATCAAAATCAGCTATTCTGCTGTTGAAAAAGGTCAATAATGCGATCTAAAAGGAAAAATAATATTAATTTATTATTTTTTTATTCAGAAAAGTTGCTGTTATTAAAATTTTGTACTATCTTTGCAAGCAAATTAATAGAAGATATGGCAAAACAAATATTAGATTCATTAGACAGGCAGATTTTGAAGTTGATTTCTCAAGATGCCCGTATTCCATTTTTGGAAGTAGCACGCGCTTGCAATGTGAGCGGTGCAGCTATTCATCAGCGTGTAGCTAAACTGTCAAACCTAGGCATTATCAAGGGTTCGCAGTTTATTATAGATCCGGAAAAGATTGGTTATGAAACCTGTGCTTACATGGGATTGTACCTGAAGGAACCTGAGAAGTTCGACCAGGTGGTAGAAGAACTCAAGAAGATTCCTGAGGTGGTAGAATGTCATTATACGACAGGTGGCTTTGATATGTTTATCAAGATTTATGCCATCAACAACCACCATCTCCTGGAAATCATTCATGATAAGTTGCAGCCTCTGGGCTTGTCTCGCAGTGAGACTATCATCTCATTCAATGCGGCTATCAACCGTCAGCTTTCTATGGCTGATATCCAGAGATTTGATGATGTTGTGGAGGAAGAAGCAACAGAAGAAGAATAATTTTTATTGCTTTCTATAGAGTGTGAGGAATGTGAACGATAAGTCGTTTTCATTCCTCATTTCCTTTTCTGCTACTTCCCATTCATCCGGGTTGATTTCCGGAAAAAAGGTGTCAGCAGCTTCCGGTTCTTCATCCACTATCGTGAGATAGAGTCTGTCGGCAAACGGAAGGGCATGGGAATAAATGCTCTCACCGCCAATGATAAAGCATTCTTTATCTATGAAGGTATTATTTCTTTCTGCTTTCTCTTTTCCTGTTTCATTTGTGACAGCAGCCAGCGCTTCCTCCAAAGATGCGTAAACCTCGCAGTTCGGAAGTTCTTTCCTGCTCCTGGAAACTACGATGTTACGGCGGTGGGGGAGTGCACCGTTAGGAAGTGATTCATAGGTCTTTCTGCCCATGATGATGACATGTCCGGTAGTTAACTCGCGAAAGCGGGTCATATCGGATTGAATATGATAGAGCAACCGGTTCTGATAGCCGATTGCTCTATTTGCTTTGGATATGCAGGCGATGATGCTGAGCATTTTTTTAATGTATAATGTGTAATGTATAATTATTAATTGTTAATTATAAATTATTAATTGTTTCTCCGGCACGTGAGTACTCTTGATTTTCCATTCTTGTGGATAGAGGTTGTTGGCACGGTTGCCGATGTTCTTTTCCCATCCCAGAGGCATTTGGCGGTACGTAACCAGCACATAGCCCTTAGGGGTTTCTGCAGGGAGATTGACTGCCTCCTTGCGCAGGTAGCGGATGGCATCTTCGTACGACAGTTCTACTTGCGGAAAAACCTCTTTGTTGAGCATCACGGAGAGGGCGAGACTCTGGTCGGGAATGATGTCTTTCCCCTTGCTCGTTCCCAGTTTCACACCGGCATGTATTACCTTCAGATTCCTGGCTGCCTCCTCATAGATGGCTTTCCATCGGCTTGGGATGGCATAGAAGTTGTCCTCTTCGGCTATCGTTTCATAGTCGGATGACTTCAGCCAGTCTGTAGGAACCAGCTGACTCTTTCCCTTGTTTCCTTTGTTTTTTCCTTTCTCCTTGTTCTTGTCTTTCTTCTTCTTTTTGTCTTCTTTCTCCATTTCCGCTTCACCCTCTTTTCTGAGTGCTGCGAGGAAGATGCCTTCTCCACGGGTCTTGCCAGGGAGGAAACGATAGACAGGGATTTCTGTACCGATGAGATTGCCGGTGATGTTCCAGCTCTCATCAATGCCGGTTAAGGCAATTGGCTCTGCACCCAGTTCCTCACAAATCCAGGCGATGTTCTCCTCGTCTTCGTGGGCATTGAAGGTACAGGTGGAGTAGATGAGGATACCGCCCGGTTTCAGACAGTTCCAGATATCGCTCACGATTTCACGTTGCAGATGCCAGCAGTTGTCCACATTCTGCAGACTCCATTCTTCGATGGCACCATCGTCCTTGCGGAACATACCTTCGCCCGAACACGGCACATCGGTGAGGATGACGTCAAACTGAAGCTTCGACTTCTTGTAATCACGTGGATAATTGTTGGTGACAATCATGTCGGGATGACCGAACTTCTGGATGTTCTCGGCAAGAATCTGCGAGCGAGTGCGCATCGGTTCGTTGCTGAAGAGCAGACTTCCTTCAGGCAATGCAGCACGAAGAGCAGTTGACTTTCCGCCTGGAGCAGCACAGAGATCGAGCATCATCACGGGTTCGTGAACGAGCTGGCGGATCACCAGGTCCACAAACATGGATGAAGCTTCCTGCACATAATACTTTCCGGCATGGAGCCAAGGGTCAAAGGTGAAGTTGGGACGTGAGGATAAATACCGTCCGGTAGAAGGACACCATGGAATCGGTTCGCCCGGCGCATCTTCTCCCTCCTTGCACTTGAAAGGATTGAGACGGATGCTGGTAGGAGCTTCTCCCTCGGTGATGCCCTGCTTCAGCTGCAGGAACAATTCTTCGCCCATCAACTCTTGTGTATATTTGATGAAATCTTCTGGTAATGTCTTCATTTTATGCGTATATTCTTTAATTTGTTTGCAAAAATAAGAAATTTTTCGTTTCTTTGCAACTAAATTGGCAACGGATGCGTCTAAGAGACAGAAAATTTAATAAATAACAAGGTAAAACAATAAAAATATTGATAGATATGAAGAAAGCGTTATTGACATTGGCGCTCATCATGAGCATCGGAGCTACACAGCTATCTTTGGCATCTTCTGCTCCCAAACACCGTTATCAACCTTCCACGCAGCAGGTGGACAAGAAGACTGCTGCATCGGCTGATAAAACGGATGAAGGATTGGAGGCGTATTCTGATACGACCAGTACGGATACGGCTGATTATAATGTTTACGATGACAGCAATGATAATGCCCGTGATTATCATTCCAAATACAGTCTGGGCAACTATGATGACCCGTTCGATTTCATCGGTTCGGTGTTTGGTGGCGGTGCGCTGTCTGTCATCATCATCTTTTGTGTAATCTTCGGCTTGTTGTTCGTCTTCGCTCCGTTGATTATCATATTTCTCATCGTCCGTTATCTGATGCGTAGACACAACGACCGGATGAAGCTGGCGGAGATGGCAATGGAGAAGGGCATCAATGTTCCGGAAAGCGACCGGCCGATAGACAAGCAGAGCGATGAGTATCTCGTGAAGCGGGGATTGAGAAATGCCTTCCTCGGAGCAGGTCTGTGCGCCATGTTCGCTTGGTGGGGAGCTGATTTCCTGGCAGGTATCGGAGCCCTGGTCTTCTTCTATGGATTGGGACAGACCCTGATAGGCTCGCTTCCTGCCATCAAGGACTGGTGGAAAAACCGTCATGGCAATCAGGGCACAGGATATAATGGTACTCCGGTTTAAGAATCAAACAACAATTATTAGTTAATATATATAGTGGAAAAGTTATCCGATATTTCTCTCGTCACGAAGGTGGTGATGCTTCACGACCGCAAGTCGTTCGACTTGCTGGTCAAGAAGTATCAATCACCTGTTCGTGGGTTCTTCCTACGGCAGACGCTGGGGGATGCGCAGCTGAGTGACGACTTGGCGCAGGATACCTTTGTGAAGGCTTATACCCATCTGGCAAGCTTCAAGGGTACAGCCAGCTTCTCCACTTGGCTTTATCGCATCGCCTATAATGTATGGTATGATTATACCCGCAGTCATAAGGAGACGCAAGACATCGATACGCCGGCAGTTTCCCGACAGAATGCGCAGGGAGGAAACAGCGGATTGAAGATGGATTTGATGAAAGCCTTACAGATATTGAGCGATAACGAACGGACATGCATCACGCTGCAGCTGATGGATGGACTCTCTATAGATAAGATTGCAGACGTGACGGGAATGGCACAAGGTACCATCAAGTCGCATCTCTCTCGTGGAAAACAGAAACTTGCAAGTTACTTAAAGCATAATGGTTATGACCGATAAGATAAATGATAAGATAAAAAGCCAGGATATGGAGCCGCTGAACGCCTCAGACGAGCAGTTCTTGCAGGCTTTCTTTGCTGATAATAGGATGGCAGGGATTCCTGATGACGGATTCTCTGACAGGGTGATGCAGGCTTTGCCGGATCTTGAGCAGGAGAAGGCATTGGCTAAGCGTCGTAGACTGGAGCATTTGTGGACGGCCGCCTGTGTGGCTGTCGGCGTGATTGCTGCTGTGGTTTGTCAGGGCTGGGAACAGATTCTAGGCTTGTTTTATAACATGAAGATAGATTTCCTGCTTACTGGCTCCCGTGCTCTTACGTATGTGGCTGACTCTATTGATCGCTCGCAGAATCTCTTGATGGTGCTGGCTGGCATCTTCCTCCTCATCATGGTTTGGGGATATAATGAACTGGCGGATGTCAGGGAATAGGAATATAGATATGATTAGATATACGATATAGAATAAAAAACTCTTTTTATTAGCAGAATTAATTTCTAAAGCTAATAAAAAGAGTTTTTTATTGTTATGAAAGTTATGTTTAATACCTTTTGAATCTCTGTTCGGCGTCTTTGAACGTCGGTTTAGTGTCTTTGAATCTCTGTTCAATGTTTTTGAACAGAGATTTTCCTTAGGATAAAAATACTTTTTATTCCAAGGAAAATTCGAAATCGAAGCCGTTGTCATCGGATTCTTCCTCCTGTTTTGGTTTCGGTTTTGGAGGATTCTTCAGGTTGCCCTTCTCATCAAACATATTATATGTAGTGCGGAGTACGATGAACTCGGTGCGACGGTTCAGCTGGTTGCATATCTCCTGATGCTCTTTGTTCTGCTTCAGAATGAACTCCTGGGTGAGCTCTTCGCCCTCCTTGAGCCAAGGATATTTCTCGGTCAACTTCTTGCGTACTTTCTTAGGGCGCTCCTTGCCATATCCCACAGGGGTAAGGCGCTCCTTCTCGATGCCATGGGCTATCAGGTAATCTACTACCGACTGAGCACGGCGCTGAGACAGTCGCTTGTTGTATTCCGCATTTCCCTTGTAATCGCAATGGGCGCTCAGCTCGATGGTTACGTTAGGATTCTCCTTCAGTAATCCCACAAGTTCATCAAGTGCCTTGGTGCTGGCTGACGTCAAAGTGGCCTTGTCAAACTCATAGAAGATGTTGTCGATGAGTACGGGGGCAGTGATGGAAGCCAATGGGAACTGGAGTACATACTCCTTGCTCTCCTTAGCCGTATCTACTCTCAATTCCTCCTTATGATTGAGGAATCCCTTGCAGGAAGCCATTACAAGATAGTCTACCTTTGTATTGATTACCATGGAGAAGGAACCATCACTCTTCACTGGCAATTTCTTGAAGGTTCCGTCATTACCCACTACCATTACCTGGGCTGCTGGCAGTTCATAGCCGTCCATCTCGTAGACCCAACCCTTCATCGTGGTGACAATCTCCGGGTTCTCGAATGAATAGATGTGGTCATAGCCTCGTCCGTCCTTTCTGTTGGATGAGAAGAAACCACGGTTGTGTGGACCCTCGAATGTCATTCCGAAATCATCTGCTTCTGAATTGAGCGGATAGCCAGGATGCTCCAGCTTGTATTTGTGGGTTTTCTTGTCTGCTTTGGCAATGAAGATGTCGAGACCCCCCATGCCTACATGACCGTTGCTGCTGAAATAGAGGTCGCCATTAGGACGGAAGCTTGGAAACATCTCGTCGCCCGGTGTGTTGATGGGTTCACCGAGATTCTCTACACCGCCAAGACCGGCAGCCGTAAGACGGATACGCCAAATGTCAAGGCCGCCTACACCTCCCGGCATGTCTGATACGAAATAGAGCCATTCGCCATCGGGACTGATGGCTGGATGGGCATAGCTGCTCAGCGTATCTCTCGTTATTTGCAGTTGGGATGTCTTGCCCCAGGCTGCATCCGAGCGAGAGGAGGTTACTATCTGAGCATAGCGGGGAGAGGACGGGTCGGTGGTGCACTGGGTAAGATACATTTCCTTTCCGTCAGGAGTGAAGCAACAGGCTCCTTCGTCATAGGCGGTATTAAGTCCACCACCAATGGCTTCGGGTTTGCTCCATTTTCCCCTATCGTCTTTTTCTGACAAGAAGATGTCGCCGGCTTTGGTGCCGGTGATTCCACTGAGTTCATCACCTTCTGCCTCATTCCGGGTAGAGGTGAAATAGAGCTGGTCGTATTCATCGCCCAGGAGCATGGGTGAATAGTCGTCTCTTCTGGAGTTGAATACGTCCATCTTCTTTATTTTGTATCGGCTTCCTTCTTTCTTCCAGATGGGAGCCTTCTGTGCAGATTTCAATCCGTTTTTGGCAAGGACATTGTCGGGCATGGAATCTACGAGGATTCTGAATTCTTTTTCTGCCTGTTTGTATTCACCGTTTTTCAAGAGCATACGGGCGTAAGCCAGGCGGTCGTCCAATGATGCCTGGTTGTAACGGATGGCATTGCGATAAGCGGCAATTGCCTTCGGTGTAGAATTGATCTTCTCATAACAGCGAGCCATCTTCAAGGCAATCTTTCCTCGATTGTCTCTATCCTTGGCTGGAGTTTTGGTATAAGCCTGCTTGAACTGGTCGGCAGCATCGTAGTATTCGCCCAGAGAAAGGAACTTCTCTCCCTTCTTCAGGTTCTTGTCAATGCCGCAGCTTATCAGAAGAAGGCAGCAGAGTGCTGTTATGATTTGATTTAATCTAATATACTTCATATAATTTAGAAATAGAAAACCCTAATTAAAAAAATAGGAAACCCTAATTATGATAATAACGAAAGGGATACGTAATTATTATAATTAGGGCTTTATTGTCTGCATATATTCCTGGAAAATTACATCTATATTCGGGAATTTACATCTGCGAGAATGGCTGGCGATATTGACAGCCTGATTTCCAGTTGCTGCAACCATAGGCGGTCTTACCCTTGATGATAACGCCCTTTCCGCAGAGCGGACATGGCTTGCCTACCATTGGGTCGGCTGGAGCCTGTGATGTTGAAGCAGGCTGTGCAGCATCTTGAGTCGCTGCATCCTTTTTCTTTGCTTCTGTTTTCTCGGCTTCTGTTTTCTTTGTTTCTGGCTTCTTTGCCGCCGTTTTTTTCTTTGCTGGCTTTTTCTTGAGGTCTTCTTCCGTCATGATGGTTACTCTTCGGCTGCTGTTATCCGATAATACATCGATGACAATCTTGTTGATTTGCTCTTTCAAGCCGTTGATAAATTCTGCAGGGTCGTAGGTCTTGTGCTCGATGTCTCGGAGTTTCTTTTCCCAGATACCTGTCAGCTCGCAACTCTTCAGAAGTTCTTCATGAATGGTGTCGATGAGTTCGATACCTGTAGGGGTTGCCATCAGGTTCTTGCGCTGGCGGCGGATGTAGTGGCGCTTGAAGAGGGTTT
>ERZ1023706.241-NODE-241-length-11902-cov-13.105005_pt1 | contig 11902 bp, 9 predicted proteins | sample MGYA00380351_ERZ1023706 | MGnify/ENA primary metagenome ERZ1023706 (study PRJEB33179, sample SAMN07449038) | human gut metagenome | biome: Human-gut; feature: Human associated habitat; material: Faeces | host: Homo sapiens | place: India:Kasaragod | collected...
AGATGCGTTCATGGTTGCCAAGAGAGATTGGTGGCGTGTTCTGGTTTGCCAACGATGATGCCAACATGGCTGCGTTCACTCCAGTATATTGCTCTATGACCCAGCGTCCTGAGTGCTACAATACTCCTGGTGCTGATGCCTTGCATTTCAGTAAGAAGAACGCTTACTGGGTTTGCAACATGACCAGCAACATGGTTTATCCTCGTTACAGTCTGATGTTCCCAACCTTGAAGGAGGTTCGTGATAGCTTGGACAACAGCTATTTCGCTGCTCAGGCAGGTGTTGAGAAGAAGGCTCAGGAGCTTTATGCCCAGAACCCACAGGCTGCTGTGAAGTATCTCAACGGCTACAGTGTAGAGAAGGCTCAGCAGATGTTGGCTCGCTGGAACCAGCTTTTCGAGTTCATGGTGGTGAAGTATAATGATATGATTATCAAGCCAACCGACAAGAACGGTACTTTCGAGAAGACCCAGTATGGTTTGGGTGCTCGTCCAGCTCGTCCTGGCTATCCTGAGAAGTACGCCAAGGAATTGATTAAGCAGTCTGGTGACAAATTCCTGGTTCCAGAAAACGATAAATAATATGATCGGTATATATAATAATAAAGCAAGAAGGGCAGGTTCCATATTTGGAACCCGCCCTTTCTCTTATAAAAAATCTCTCTCTGAAATATTTTGAAAGTCTACTTTACTTGCAGAGACATACTCTATGGTTGATATCAACTACCTCTGGTATAGAATGTATAACATGCTTCAAGAACATACCCATACATACAACCATTCCTGAGAACATTACTACTGCTAACGCTAAAGTAAACATAGTCATCATAATTTTTTCTAATCTTTTAAATTTTATTATTCATTATTCCTTAATACGAGTGCAAAGTTAACACTTTTTTATGAGAATAAAGAATATTTTTACAAGAAATGTGTATATGACATGCATTTCTTGATTTGAGTCAATGAGACTATGCGGAGACTTTTTATGAATTCATCGAAAGCAGGAACTCGTCATTGTTGCGAGTGTTCTGCATAGACTTGTGGATGGTATTCATTGCCTCAATAGGGTTCATGTCAGAGATGTACTTGCGGAGAATCCACATACGGTCGAGTGTGGTTCTGTCTTGCAGGAGATCATCACGACGTGTAGATGAAGCCACCAGGTTGACTGCAGGGAAGATACGCTTGTTGCTGAGTGAGCGGTCAAGCTGCAATTCCATGTTACCGGTACCCTTGAATTCCTCAAAGATAACTTCATCCATCTTACTACCAGTGTCTATCAAAGCTGTAGCGATGATGGTGAGCGAACCACCGCCTTCGATGTTACGTGCAGCACCAAAGAAACGCTTAGGTTTCTGTAATGCATTGGCATCAACACCACCGGTCAATACCTTGCCAGATGCTGGAGCAACCGTATTGTAGGCACGGGCCAGACGAGTGATGGAATCAAGGAAGATGACTACATCATGTCCACACTCTACCATTCTCTTTGCCTTTTCCAGGACGATACCTGCAATCTTTACATGGCGTTCTGCCGGTTCATCAAATGTAGAGGCAATCACCTCCGCATTTACGGTGCGAGCCATGTCGGTAACTTCCTCAGGACGCTCGTCAATAAGCAACATCATCAGATAGGCTTCAGGATGATTGGCTGCTATCGCATTGGCGATATCCTTCATGAGGATTGTCTTACCGGTTTTTGGCTGAGCCACAATCAGTGCACGCTGTCCCTTACCGATAGGAGAGAACAGGTCTACAATTCGGGTACTCAAATTGGTGGTCTTCCGATCTCCACAAAGATTGAACTTCTCGTCAGGGAAGAGAGGAGTCAGATGTTCAAATGGTACTCGGTCTCTTACTTCTGCTGGTTCGCGACCGTTGATCTTTTCTATGCTGGTAAGTGGGAAGTATTTCTCACCCTCGTGTGGAGGACGAACATGACAGAACACGACGTCACCAGTCTTCAAACCATATCGCTTGATCTGATTAGCAGATACATAAACATCATCTGGTGAAGAAAGATAATTATAGTCGCTGCTGCGCAGGAATCCATATCCGTCTGGCATTACTTCGAGAACACCGCATGATGTTACGATACCGGAGAAGTCATAGGCTGGCTCTTGTGGTGTCGCTTCAGCATTAGACTCTTCTGTCGCTGCTGATGAATTGGCAGCATTGATAGGTCTGTCGAAGATATCTACCGATGGAATGGCAGTCTGGTCTTCGATAGGTATATCTACAACAGTGATGAAGTCTGTACCATCACCAGGATCTCCCTCCCATATACCATCAGCATTGGATGTTGTTTCTGGCTTATTTGCTTCTTGTTTTTCCTCTGCAGGATTCGCATTATTGTCAGAATCAGTATTCTTATTGTTGTGGGCTTCCATTTTAGCTTGCAACTTAGCTATCAACTCCTCTTTGTCGTTACCTTGATAGTCATTGGTTGCCTCTCTTTGTGCAAATTGTTCTTCAGGTATGAAGGAATCGTTTTGCTGGGAGTATTCTGCTCCTGATGTGACTAAATCGTCATTGTTTGTTTCTGTGGAATCTTGCTGCTCTGCGGGTAATGTTTCAGGCATATTCTGCTCTGAAAAATCAAAGTTCCCCTCTTCTAAGGTTCCTTGTTGACCTGTTTGTTGCGCATTCTGTTTCTCTTGCTGTGCTTTTATGGCAGCAGCCTTGGCTGCAGCAATTGCTTCAAGTTCTGCCTTACTCTTGCGTCCGCGGTGCTTTGGGAAAGCGGCCATTGGATCATTGGTCTCTTCCATGTGGTCTCCTTCCTTCGCATTATTTTCTGTAGGACCTGTTACTTGATGCTTTTGTACGTCAAAGTTTTCTCCGTCGATACCATTTACGCTATATACTCTATCCTCTTTGCTGGAGACGATACGGGTACGTTTGCGTTTTGTTGCAGCCAGAGTAGAATCCTCTGTCTGAGCATTGAAAATAGTATTGATAATCGTTTCCTTATTGTCGCCAGATTTAATCTTGACTCCAATTTGCTTAGCAATGTCCTTCAACTGAACGACACTATTTGCTGATAATTCTTCCTTGCTATACATTATTATATATTGTATATGTGAATATTGTTTCTGAGTGATTTTGACGTTTCAAGAATTGAAACATCGCTCGAAAAGTTATCTTTCGAGTGCAAAGATAATTAAAAAATTTGTTTCTGCCAAATTTTTTGCCTATCTTTGCACAAAAATAATTCGATTATCGATGATTTTATAATGAATATTTAATTTTAACTCTATAAAAGTGCATACAAAAGAAGAAAAACTAGCTGCATTCAGCAGATTGTTGGATGTTCAGGACCGACTTCGTGTTCAATGTCCTTGGGACAGAAAACAGACGTTTGAAAGTCTTCGACCTAACACCATCGAGGAGGCTTTCGAACTTTGTGATGCCCTCATGAAGCGTGATTATAAGGATATAAAGAAAGAATTGGGTGACGTCTTGGAACATGTGATGTTTTATAGCATTATTGGTCGTGAAGATGGCAAGTTTGATATTTGTGATGTTTGCAACCAGGAGGCTGACAAACTGATGTTCCGTCATCCGTTTATCAATTGGAATGAGGAGGGGGAATGGACGGTCTCTAATCCTGATATGTATATCAATGAGGCCGGACAGGTTGTATATAAGGAGTCTGATGCATCTCAGGCTTTGAATGCTGGAAAGCCCAAGACTGCGGCTTCTGTCGAAAAGACTTGGGAACAGATCAAGCAGCAGGAAAAGGATGGAAACGAAAGTGTTCTGAGTGGTGTACCCAATTCTCTTCCTTCGCTTATCAAGGCTTATCGCATTCAGGACAAGGCTCGCAATGTGGGCTTTGACTGGAAGGAAAAGGAGGATGTATGGGATAAGGTACAGGAAGAACTGGAGGAGCTGAAGGTAGAGTTGGCTAAGGAAGATAAGGAAAAATCTACACAGGAATTGGGGGATTTCCTCTTCTCTGTCATCAACGCTGCCCGTCTCTATAAACTCAATCCTGACAATGCCCTCGAAAAGACGAATCAGAAGTTCATCCGTCGCTTCAATTATGTTGAAGATCATTCCTTAAAACAGGGCAAGAACCTGAAGGATATGAGTTTGGAAGAAATGGATAATCTCTGGAATGAAGCTAAGCTGCAAGAGCGGAATAGTGACTGAAAACTGATAAGCTCACAGCTCAACAGTCATGTTGTTTAATATTAATTTTTAACGATAGTCAAGTTATGAAGAAGTTTGTTTATATGGCAATTGCTATGGTGGTCTTGTTTGCTGCCAATAGTTGTAAGGAAAAGAAAAATACCCCTGTTATAAGTGCCAATGATTCTGTCGAAGTTGAGGAGGTTAATGATTCTACAATATATGGTGTGTGTGGTGAAGGTACATCCATGCACAGTTTGGAATTGTGTTCTGATGAGGGTGATACGCTTTCTGTCTTTATTGATGATGCCAATCCTTCTATTGTCCAGGGTGGTTTGATGGCTGGCGACCGTATTGCTCTTTTGGCTTATAAGGCACAGGATGGTGAGATGATAGCCCAGAAGGTTATCAATCTGACTTCTTTGTTAGGTAAGTGGATTTCTCTGGATAAGAATTTCGACCTGTTGGAAGGTGGCGAGGTGAAGAATAATGTAAAGGCTGAAACCAACCCATGGACTTCCTGGAAAATCATGAATGGTAAGCTTCTCTTGAATAAAGACACCTTTGATATCGATAATTTAGGTCCTGACAGTTTGTTGTTGGAGAATCACCAGGGTATCTTTGTCTTTAAGCGTCAGAAATAGTCGCTTGATGATTCTGAAAAAAGTATGATGAATTATTTTGCAAATGGAACCTTTTAAGATACATATTCTGGGGTGTGGCAGTGCGCTGCCTACTCTTAAACATAACGCTTCCTCTCAACTCATTGAGATGAGGGGCAAGTGCTTCATGGTTGATTGTGGTGAAGGTGCTCAGATGCAGTTCCGCCGCTCTCACATTCATTTCTCTAAGCTGAATGCCATCTTTATCAGTCACATGCATGGCGACCATTGTTTCGGTTTGATGGGATTGTTGTCTACGCTTGGAATGCTCGGACGTACTTCTAAGTTGAGAATTTATGCTCCTAAGGAATATGCCACTCTCTTCAGGCAACAGGTTGAATTCTTTATGCAGACCATGGAATATGAGATGGAAATGATTCCCGTTGATACCGAGAAGCAGCAGGTCATATATGAGGACCACTCTCTTACGGTTGAGACTGTGCCTTTGCAGCATCGTGTGCCTTGTTGTGGATTCATCTTCCGTGAGAAGCCTACATTGCCACATATCCGTCGTGATATGATAGACTATTATGGCATTCCGGTCAGTCAGATTAACAATATCAAGAATGGTGCTGATTGGACGAATGAAGATGGTGATATGATCCCGAATGCCCGACTCGTTCAGCCTGCTGATTCGCCTCGTAGTTATGCTTACTGCAGTGATACTCGTTTTGTGCCTGGTTTGAAAGAGAAGGTGAAAGGCGTTACGGTGTTATATCATGAGAGTACCTATACATCGGATCAGGAAGATCGTGCCAAGATATATTATCATAGTACGGCACGCCAGGCTGCTACCATAGCAGCAGGTGCTGGTGTGGGTACCTTGCTCCTAGGGCATTATAGCGCGAGATATAATGATGAACAGGTTTTGCTGCAAGAAGCGAAAGCGGTGTTTGATCACTCCATACTCTCTCAGGAGGGAATGGTTTTTGATGTTGTTTGATAAGTTTTTCAAAAAAAGTTCATGATTTGATGCAAGGATTTTCAAATCTTTCGTTTAATTTGTAAAAGAGTAAATAAAATTGGAATCTGAGAAGGAACTTTTGGATGATATTTTTCGTGGCAGCCGGGATGCAATGCATCGGTTGTACGAACGGTATGTAGGGCATGCCATGGCGGTTGCGCTGAGGTATGTCCCTTTGTGCGAAGATGCCGAGGATGTTGTCCAGGACAGTTTCATCAAGGTTTTTGCTGCGATTCCGAATTTTCAGTATAGAGGTGAAGGTTCACTGAAGGGGTGGTTGCTTCGTATTGTTGTTAATGAGGCGATTACTTGTGTTCGACAAAAGAATAGGCTTACGTTGGTGGAAAATTTTCCGGATGAGCCTATGGACGAGGAACCGCCGGTAGAAAAAATACCACCTGCTGAGCTGACTAAAATGATTGGAGAACTGCCTGATGGCTATAGATTGGTGCTTAACATGTATGTCTTCGAACAGTTGAGTCATAAGGAGATAGCCCTGCGGTTAGGCATTAAGGAAAGTAGTTCGGCATCGCAGTATCTGAGAGCCAAGAAACTCTTGGCAAGAAAAATTAATGATTATCTGAGTAAATTAAACGAGAAAGAATATGAGTAATAATGATTGGACAAACAAACTTCGAGATCAGTTGGCAGACTATCAAGAGCCTGTCAGCCGCGACTTGTGGGCGGGTATTGAACAATCGCTTGCTCAGAAGACGGGACATCAAGAGGTATCTAAACCTGGTAAAATAATCCATATAAACACTTGGAAACGTTGGTCTGCTGCAGCTGCGGCTGTGGCTTTGTTGGGAGTAGGAGGTAGTTATGTCTACTTCCATCAGGAGGAAGATAAACTTGTCAGTTCGCAGTTGGCAATGGTAACAGATAAACCATCTGCATCTGCGGTTGCAAAGCATTCGCATCCTATGGGTAAGACATTGGAAAATGGAGCTGGAAATTCGCTTGATTCCAGAGATGACAATGTAGGGTTGGGGATGAAAAGGAGTCCAAAGCAAACAGTAGATGGTAAAAATGCAGGAAGACAGCTTTTGACTGATCAAACGGTTCTTTTGTCTTCTGCTTCAGAGAATGAAGTGATGCCAACTTCGGAGAATGAATTGATGGTGGCATCTGTTGATTCTCAGCCAGTCTCATCTGCAGAAGAGAAAACTGAGCCAACTCTTCAGCAGGATTCTCCGGCCCGGCAGACCCAAAAGGCAAAGTCTATTGATAACCTCTTTGCGAATGCCGTAGTGGCTGATGCTTATCATTTCTCTCATCATGAAGAGACTGCTGGTTGGTCAATGAAGCTCTATGCAGAAAATCTGAGTCCGAACTTGGGATTGTCTACTTCTGATGATTCCTATGCGAGTTCTGGTTCTGATGTTTTGGCAGACCCTATGCCGGGTGTTGTTCCTGATCCAACAATAGGAGGTGTGGATGATATCGATTATCTGATGGCATCTTATAAGGAGGTTCAGAAAACCTATAAAGGTGAAGCCAAGCATCATGCTCCTGTCTCTGTAGGATTGCAGGTAGCATTTGGAATTGCGCCACGTTTGTCGTTGAGTTCGGGTTTCGTGTATACCCGTACCTCCTCTGACTTTTATCCGTATGCACCTCATAATAATTATAATGTCCATCAGGTGCTTCACTATGTGGGCATTCCGGTAGGTCTAAATTATGAGTTATGGAAGAGTGGAGGATTCCATGCTTATGTGATGGCTGGTGCTGAGGCTGACTTGAATGTTAAGAATGATACGGAAGAGGAGGGGGTAAAGAAAGAGAATGCCAAACGTGATAGAGTGCAGTTCTCCGGAAAGGCTTCGCTCGGAGCACAATATGATATCACGCCAAATGTAGGCTTGTATATCGAGCCAGGTGCCAAGTATTACATCGATAATGGCAGCGAGATTGAAAACACTTTCAAGGATAAGAAACTGAACTTCAATTTCCAGTTTGGTTTGAGATTCAATCTTTAAAACATAAATAGAAAAGAGGGTGTGTCATAAGTTCATGACGCACCCTCTTTTTCTTTTATATCTTACTCAAGTTTCGCTATCTTTTTCTTGTTTATCATTTCAAGAGTCTTTCACTCATATTCAGTGCAGCCTTTCTACCGTCACCCATGGCAAGAATTACGGTAGCACCACCACGGACGATGTCACCACCTGCATAGATTTCCTCAATAGAACTCTGCATCTGCTCGTTCACGGCAATGGTGTTCTTTCTGCCAAGTTCCAATCCTTCAATGCTCTGAGGAACAAGAGGATTAGGACTTACACCTACGGCAACAATCACCTGGTCGCACTCCAAAGTTACGGTCTCGCCTGTAGCTTCCGGACGACGGCGACCGCTGGCATCAGGTTCTCCCAGCTGCATGACGTCTAGGACAACAGACTTGACAGCGCCCTTTTCGTCAGCTTCATACTCCTTAGGATTATGGAGAGTCATGAAGTTGATGCCTTCTTCCTTGGCATGCTTGACTTCCTCTAGTCGGGCTGGCATCTCTGCTTCAGAACGGCGATAAACCAATGTTACTTCTGCTCCCAGACGCTTGGCTGTACGGCAACTGTCCATCGCTGTGTTTCCACCTCCTACAACAACCACTTTCTTTCCCAGATTGATAGGGGTGTCGGTATGAGGATTGGCTGCATCCATCAGGTTTACACGGGTAAGATACTCATTGGAAGACATGATGTTCAAGGCATTCTCACCAGGGATATTCATGAAGTTAGGCAAACCTGCTCCCGAACCCACAAAGATGCCCTTGAATCCCTGTTTTTCCAGGTCTTTTATAGAGATGGTCTTGCCTACGATGCAGTCGGTGATGAATTTCACGCCCATCTTCTGAAGATTCTCAATCTCTACGTCTACGATGGCATTAGGAAGACGGAACTCTGGAATACCATATTTCAATACGCCGCCGATTTCATGTAAAGCCTCGAATACGGTAACGTCGAATCCCTTCTTTGCCATATCGCCTGCAAAACTCAAGCCAGAAGGACCAGAGCCAACCACAGCAACCTTGATGCCGTTAGCTTCATCGCATTGAGGTACGGAGATATTACCACTCTGTCGTTCATAGTCGGCAGCGAATCGTTCCAGATATCCGATAGCCACAGCAGGCTCGTTCATCTTGAGATGTACACACTTGCTTTCGCACTGCTTCTCCTGAGGACAGACACGTCCGCAGACTGCAGGTAGGGCAGAGGTGTTCTTCAGAACCTTGGCTGCAGCCAGGAACTGACCGCGCTCGATATTCTTGATGAATGACGGAATATTGATGCTTACCGGACAGCCTTCCATACAGGTAGGCTTAGGACAGTCCAGGCAGCGCTTTGCCTCGGTCAATGCCATCTCCTTGGTCAAGCCGATATTCACCTCCTCTGTACGGGTGGTTGCACGATATACTGGGTCGAGTTCCGGCATCTTTACACGCTCGATAGCTGTACGTTCCTTGGCTTTCATGGATGCACGTAATTCCTTGCGCCACTCGGCGTTGCGGTCGGTCAGTTCTTCGATGGATGCATCTGTTGGCTCTACGTCCATTGTTATGTCTGTGGTCTCCTTCTTCTTTTCGGCATCTATGGTAGCCAGATGTTCCTCGAAGTGTTCCATCTCCTCGCGCTCTACGTCCTTGAAGGTTCCCATGCGTTTGAACATCTCGTCCCAGTCTACCTGGGCACCGTCAAACTCAGGACCGTCGATGCAGACAAACTTGGTTTTGCCACCGATAGTCAGTCGGCAGGCACCGCACATACCCGTACCGTCTACCATGATGGTATTGAGTGATACATCAGTAGGGAGATTGTATTTCTGGGTCAGGAGACAGCAGAACTTCATCATGATAGGAGGACCGATGGCAAAGACTCTGTCGATATGCTCCTGATTGATAAGCTTCTCGATACCTACGGTTACTACGCCTTTCTCCCCGTAACTTCCGTCGTCGGTCATGATGATGAGTTCATCACTTGAAGCACGTACCTCATCCTCCATGATGACGAGATCCTTGCTTCTTCCGGCAATCACGCTGAGCACACGGTTGCCCGCAGCCTTCAGAGCCTTGATGATAGGGAGCATAGGAGCTACACCTACACCACCGCCAGCACAGATAACGGTACCGAAGTTTTCAATATGTGTTGGGTTTCCGAGCGGACCTACTACGTCATGAATCTCATCGCCTTCGTTTAGGGCACAGAGCTTGGTTGATGATAAGCCTACCTTCTGCACTACCAGGGTAATGGTGCCTTTTTCTATGTCGGCATCAGCAATGGTCAGCGGCATGCGCTCACTGTTGTTGTCTACACGGATGATGACGAAGTTGCCTGCCTTGCGGCTCTTGGCAATGAGTGGAGCTTCCACATCGAAACGGAATACCTTTTCAGAGTATTGTATTTTCTTGATAATCTTGTTCATTGGCTATTAACTTTTTATGTTGACTATTGTCTATTTCTAATTTAGTTGTTTATGCATGTTTGTGCATGGTATTGAAAATGCAAAAGGATAACTACGACCACCTTTCATGGCAGTCGAAGTTATCCTCGTACAATATGTTTTTTTGTATTCTTGACAGGACTGGACTTCTGGTCCGTTCTGTTTTTTAGTTCGAATTAATCGAAGTTCTTGTCATCGAGCATCTCGAATCCGCAGTAAGGTACCAATACCTTAGGCACACGGATACCCTCTGGAGTCTGGTTGTTCTCCAGGATAGTTGCAACGATACGTGGCAAGGCAAGAGCAGAACCGTTCAAGGTGTGGCAAAGCTCAATCTTCTTGTCCTCTGCATGGCGATAGCGGCAGTGGAGACGGTTAGCCTGGTAGCTCTCGAAGTTAGATACTGATGAAACCTCCAGCCAGCGACCCTGTGCTGCACTCCATGTCTCGAAGTCATAGCAGATAGAAGAGGTGAAGCTCATGTCACCACCGCAGAGACGGAGGATGTGGTATGGCAACTCCAACTTCTTCAAGAGACCCTCTACGTGGTCGAGCATCTCGTTCAGGCTCTCGTAAGAGTGACCTGGCTTATCGATGCGTACAATCTCTACCTTGTCAAACTGGTGCAGGCGGTTCAAGCCGCGAACATCCTTACCGTAGCTACCAGCCTCACGACGGAAGCAGGCAGAGTAAGCACAGCGCTTGATAGGGAGATCCTTCTCGTCGAGAATCACATCACGGAAGATGTTGGTTACAGGAACCTCAGCAGTAGGGATGAGGAAGAGGTTGTCGAGATTGGCATGATACATCTGACCCTCCTTGTCTGGCAACTGACCAGTTCCACGACCTGAATCCTCGTTTACTACGTAAGGAGGCTGAATCTCCAGGTATCCGCTCTTACGGGCTTCATCGAGGAAGAAAGCCTCGAGAGCACGCTGGAAGCGAGCCATCTTACCGATATATACAGGGAAACCAGCACCTGTAATCTTGACACCGAGGTCGAAGTCAACGAGGTTGTACTTCTTCAGGAGATCCCAGTGGCAGAGAGCGTCTGCACCGAGGTTAGGCTTTTCGCCGCCTTCCTTTACAACTACATTGTCAGCAGCATCCTTACCTTCAGGAACCTGTTCGCAAGGAATGTTAGGGATTTCGAGCAACTGGTTGGTCATATCATTCTGAGCCTTCTCCATGATCTCTTCCAGAGCCTTGGCATCAGCCTTGAGCATAGCTACCTGCGCCTTGGCGCTTTCAGCTTCCTCTTTCTTGCCTTCCTTCATAAGGGCACCAATCTGCTTGGCAAACTGGTTAGCTTGCTGCTTGTTGTTATCCAGCTTCTGCTGAGCTTCACGACGAATCTTGTCGTACTCCAATACTTTCTCTACGGCCTCACGAGCATTTGGAAAATGCTTCTTTTCAAGACCTTTAACTACACGTTCAGTTTCTTCACTGATGAGTTTAAGTGTAAGCATATAATGTCTTTTAATTTAATTATTTACAATTTGAAGGCAAAAGTACAAAAAATATTTGTGATAACGCAAAAAAATGCTGACTTTTTTGCAGAGAAGGGTAGAAATAAAGTGTTTTAGTGGTTTTCTTTGCAGATAATGCGCTGAAAGCATAAAGTCATTTTCGCTTGAGGGTATATAAATGCAGAAAGCCTGCTCTAGGTATGAGCAGGCTTCTATGTTGTTTGTTTGGAATAGTTT